>JGI24699J35502_11133991_pt1 | contig 23172 bp, 21 predicted proteins | sample TergutMp193P4_FD_35502 | JGI IMG/M metagenome (IMG submission 35502)
GCGACCAAGTGCGCCCCGCCGGTACCGACCGGCATGAGCTGGAGCGCACGCTGCTGGCTGAGATTGACATTTTGTGGCGTACCGCGCCCATCCGGATAGTGCGCCCGACGCCGCTTGACGAGGTGCGCGCTGCGGTAAGTATTTTTGACACTTCGTTGTTTTCGACGTTCGCCAACGTTTACCGGCGGTTGGATGACCATTTGCTTGGCGAGGTGGCCGGTTGGGAAAAGCCGGTGGCTCCGTCGTTTGTGCGGCTCGGGAGTTGGATTGGGGCTGACCGGGATGGCAACCCCAACGTCACCGCCGAAATCACTCGGTCGGCGGCGTCGGTAGCATCCGAACACGCCTTGAAGGCTTTGCTGGACCACACCCTGTTTATCGCCCGCAAATTGACGGTTTCGGATGACGATACCGCGCCCTCGGATGCGCTGCGGGCGTTGAATACGAAACTGCGGTTGCTGGTGCCCAAAAAGGTCAAAGATATTGACTTAGAATCGCCTAACGAAACCCATCGGGGCACCCTATTGTTGGTTGCGGCTCGAATTGAAGCCACATTGGATCGCAATGCCGACTTCGCTTATTCTAATGCCGAACAACTTGATAAAGATTTACGCACCGTACAAAGCTCTTTAGTTGCCGCTGGAGCTCCGCGCTCGGCATATGGGCAATTACAGCGGCTCATTTGGCAGGTCGAATCCTTTGGTTTCCATCTGGCTGAGTTGGAGTTCCGCCAGCACAGCATGGTGCATGAGCGGGCGCTCGCGGATATCAAAGAAAAAGGCGCCTATTCGCCTAATCTTGACCCGATGACGGTTGAAGTGTTAGACACTTTCCGGGCGTTGGGCGCGATTCAACATCGGCTTGGCGAACGGGCGGCCCGTCGGTTTATCGTGTCGTTCACCCAATCGGCATCCCACTTGGCCGCCATATACGAATTAGCGGAGTTGGCTTTCCCCGACGAGGATGACCGCCCGGTAATTGATGCTATTCCGCTATTTGAAACCTATAATGACTTAGTTAATTCGGTTGCCATTTTAGATGAGATGCTGGAATTGCCCCAAGTTAAGCAGCGACTAGCGCAAAATGGCCGCCGCGTTGAGGTAATGCTCGGCTATTCGGACTCCTCCAAAGACGTTGGCCCGGTTGCCGCCACGTTGGCATTGGATAAGGCGCAAGGGCGGATTCGCGACTGGGCCTTGGCTAATGACTTGAACTTAACGCTATTCCATGGGCGCGGCGGATCGTTAGGCCGCGGCGGTGGCCCCGCAAACCGGGCTGTACTGGCGCAACCACCGAACACAGTGAATGGGCGCTTTAAGCTGACCGAACAGGGAGAAGTGATTTCCGCCCGATACGGCGACCCGATTATCGCCGAGCGGCATATCGAGCAGGTTGCCGCCGCCATCTTGCTTGCTGGCGCGCCGTCCATCGAAAAGCGGAACGAAGCTGCCAACACCAAATATGCCGGGCTTGCCGACGAACTAAGTGCCACCTCCATGGCCAAGTTCCATGACCTAGTCAAATCGGATGCCTTTGCCACTTGGTTTGCTGAGGTGACGCCGCTGGATGAGTTGGGCTTGCTGTCCCTAGGTTCCCGGCCTGCTAAGCGCGGGTTGTCCGTCAACTCCTTGGAAGACCTGCGGGCTATTCCGTGGGTGTTCTCTTGGTCGCAAGCGCGCATCAACCTGGCCGGATGGTATGGGCTCGGGACGGCACTGCGCGACTTTGCAGCTGCCCATCCCGATGGGTTAGAAACCTTGCAACAGGCTTATAACGAATGGCCGTTATTCAACACGTTTATCGAGAACGTCGAGATGTCTTTGGCCAAGACCGACGCTCGCATTGCCCAGCGGTACCTGGCATTAGGCGACCGGCCGGAATTGGCGCAACAGGTGATGGACGAGTGGGACCTCACCTCGGAGTGGGTGTTGAAGCTGAGTGGTGATTCTTGGCCGCTAGAGCACCGCCCGGTATTGGGCCGGGCTGTGCAGTTGCGGGCGCCTTATATTGACGCGTTATCGTTGTTGCAGGTACGGGCGTTGCGGGTGCTGCGTACTTCGCCGGATTTGAGTGACGCCGACCGCCAGGCTTGGCAGCATTTGCTGTTAATGACGGTGAATGGGATAGCCGCCGGCCTCCAAAACACCGGGTAAAAATGCGATTGGGCGAGCGACCTGCTACGTTGTCGCTCCGCTCCGCCTTGCATCTCATCCCGTCCAGCAGGCATTTTACGCGAATTGAGTGCTGGGCGACCTGCTGCGTTGCTGCCACTTGCAAGTACCACTTGTACTTGCTGCACTTACGCGCCTTGCATCTCATCCCAGCGAGCCAGCAATGTCAGCGCAACGGTTCGCGATTACTCAACTAGACAAGCGGGGTATTCGGTGGTGGGAGTGACGAAGCTACAGACATAGTCCAGCATTTCCTCTGCGTCTTCGCGCGTTATCACAGTTTCATTTACGGAGAACATCCTCATTGCGGTGTCCACCCACTCTGTTCGGCTGGAACAGTCTCTGAGGCTAGAGCGGAGGCGGCTGGGGCTACCCCACGCCGTGTGGGTTGACATCCCTGATTCGCAAACTGTCATTATCCAATCTGGCGCTATAGGCCCATTCTGGCAAGCTCCAACAAAAGCAATAAGGGCAAGTAGAATAGTGAACTTCTGGAAGCGATGATTCACACCCACGGTCTAGATTCTACCATGTTTCGATTCGGTATCCCCTGTGGACAAGATATGCAGTAATGGGAGCGAAGAAAGCTGTTGATGAACAATATCGCGCCCCTGGGGTATGAGGTGTGCCAGCACAAACTCGCCCCCGATTCTCAATCCCGCTAATTACTCCTACTGCTAACGCACCTCCGGTTGGGGCCACAGCGAAAACCGGACCGCCGGAGTCTCCGTTACCGTTAGCTGGTAGTCCGTCAATTTGTACGGTACGGACAATATTGCGGTATGCCAAATCTCGAGAATATATAACCCAGAGATTAGTATCTGTTATTCGATTCTGCCATACTGTCCCAGATGGTTGGCCATTGTACGCAACGAGGTCACCAATGATTGGCGGTGTGGAGCCGGTTACTGGGGCAAATTGTGATGCGGTAGGGCTGCCGAAATACATTGCTGGCGCATAGCTACCGCCACTCAGGATTGTGACATCAGTTGTATTGGGATCTCCCCAGTCGTTCCAGATACGGGGCAAAGTTGCTGGGTGTAGTCCAAGTGTTTGGTTAGCGACCGAGTTTCCGGTCCGCCAGGCGCGCATATTGGGTGTGTTCCGTGCACAATGGTCTGCGGTCAACAGCCCACCTGCACCAGTTGCGAGATTACGAACCGCAAAGCTTGTTGAGCAACTTGTGGTGGTGTTGTTGCCAAGGTACCGAATCATTCTAGCGCCAGCGATGAATGGCGGTCGCAGTGAGTTGTCCCGACTAGCGTACATCGGAGTCGAAGGTTCCTGTAAGGTTACGGGGATACCGTCAATTGAGCTGAGTTGCGAACCAGTGCGTAGTCGCTGTGGTCGAGTGGGGCTAATATTTATTCCAGACCTATTAGCGTTTGGTGCCGCCCACGCCACTTCCATTCCTGGGAGGGGTGGAACCTCCATAAGAGATGCAATAGCGTCATCTATTTGGGCAGTTGAGAATCGAGCGTATTCAATCTGGACATTCCCATATTCGGAATTACTTGCGATCGCATTCACTAGTGCGATATCTGAATCTGGTTCAAGCCAGATTTCGAGTGTCTGCTTCTCTGCATTCCAAACGAACGAAGATACCGCTACGGATTGGTAAACGCGGTCTACCAATTCCCGGGTGTGATTTGGTATGGGTGATACTATTTGGGGATCGGTAGGGAGGTTCTCAACAGCTAATTGCCTATATTCACCATCAATGGACGAGTTGTGCTCTTCGGGAAGTGAGGTTTGTGGTTCAAGGGCGCCTACAGCGCTGGTTGGGCCAAACCCAAACTCGGCATGGATATGTTCCGGCGGCACGGACGCGCTCATGGGAAGAATCGAAAATGCAAGTCCCAGTCCGATGACTTTTTTGGTGATAGATTTGTACTTCACGGTCCCTCACTACATTGTGCTCAACTATGGGTAACTTCATCGCATGATGAATGTCAAAACCATAACCGTCAGCAGATGGCGATAGGGGCGCCCTGAAGGGTACCTATTTTAGGAATAGCTAAAATTGAGTGGTGCTTGTTTGCGAGGTGCGGGTAGCGGATGTGCAGCTGGAGCCGATGCTGCGCTGTGGTCCTCACTCACCGCAAGCGGGGTATTCGGTGGTGGGAGTGACGAAGCTACAGATATAGACCAGCATTTCCTCTGCGTCTTCGCGCGTTATCACAGTTTCATTTACGGAAAACATCCTCATTGCGGTATCCACCCACTCTGTTCGGCTGGAACAGTCTCTGAGGCTGGAGCGGAGGCGGGTTGGGCTGCCCCACGCCGTGTGGGTTGACATCGTTAATTCGCAAGCTGTTCCTATCCAGACTGGCGCTATCGGCTCATTCTGGCAACCGCCAACAAAAGCAATAAGGGCAAACACCGCTGCTAGGTTCACCAGCTTCTTTGCCTTCCCACTATTACGCGTCATCTCGATCAATTTCTACTACGGCTTGAGTGCGCTATAAGCGGACCGTGACGGGTTGGCTTTCGCGGGCTGCTTGTTCAATAGCCCAGCCGATTAGGGTGTCGGCGGCGGCTTCGATAAGCGGGTAGGGTGGCGGCCCGTCATCCGCAACAAAGCGTTGCATGGCGGCAAGCAGGCTGGCGACGGCCAATTCGTCATCGTTCCAACGCTCTTGGGGCCACTGGTTTTGCCATAGTACGTCGTCCCCAAGCGTGAAATATTCAGACATGTAGCCATTGAGGTCAAGGTCGTGGCCGGTTTGTCGGCGTTGAATTTGGGTGGTGGTAATTAGCCGAGGTGCGGCTAGGCGCGTAACTTCCAAATCGCTAATCTCGCCAATGGTGCCGCGCGCTAAAAGCCGCCTGCTGCGGAGCAGATTGCGAGTCTGGTTAGTGGTCATGTCATAGACACCGGACTTTTGGTCGGTAAAGTCAATGACCGCTAATGTGGTTTCGGCGGGTTGGGCGTCGCTATCGTCCGTCCACCCCTGGCGGCTCAGCGGTTGCACAAGGGGCGCAAAGGTGGTGTGCGCCCGAACGGTGACTTGCCTAAGGTCCCTAGCTGTGAGGCCCAAGTGGGCGCGCAGCAAAGCCACGGCGTGATAAGTCTGGGTGCTAGATACTTGTACCTGCCCAACCTCGCCAATAACTCCGCGTTTGATGGCCGCAATTCGGGCGGCGTGCTCGGGATAGCGCGGATACTGTTCGGCAACTTGGACTAGCGGGTTACCGGCTAGGTCGCCAACCAACTTCCGCAATGATGCCGGGTCAGGCGCGGGTGGGGTTTCCGCCATGACCGGAATGTTATGCGCCACAGCGTACCGGATGACCTGCTCAGTCACATCCCACGGGGTTACCGTCAAGATGAAGTCAGGCTGTGTCGCCTTAACGGCGGTGGGTAAATCGGTAAAGACGGCGGCGGTGTCCGGACGCTCAGTGCGATGGACGACGCCGACTAATTCCAGCCCGAGCGCTGGGGCGACATACCGAAACACTTGACTTCGATAGCCGCCCCCCACCAGCAAGAATTTCACAAGCCTAGACCTCGTGCCACATGCCTGTCGTTACCGCGCTAGTCATGCAGGGCGGCGGATACGACATCCTTAGCTTCTTCTTGCACTTGAGCGAGGTGGTCGGGGCCCAAGAAGCTCTCGGCGTATATCTTGTAAACATCCTCGGTACCCGAAGGCCGAGCCGCAAACCAAGCATCCTTAGTGGTAACCTTCAAGCCACCCACCTTTGCGCCATTGCCGGGCGCTTCGGTGAGTTTATCCACAATAGGCTGACCAGCCAGCGAAGTTGACTTGACTTGGGCGGGCGACAAAGCCGAGAGCTTGGCCTTTTCCTCGCGGGATGCCGCCGCATCAACGCGGGCGTACCAGGATTCTCCGTACTTCTCCACTAATTCGCGATGCAATTCGGAAGGCGATTTGCCAGTCTTCGCAATAATTTCGGCAGCCAAAAGTGCCAATATGATGCCGTCTTTATCGGTAGTCCAAACCCCGCCGTTGCGGCGTAAGAATGAGGCACCAGCCGATTCTTCACCACCGAAACCGATAGAGCCATTCAGCAGCCCAGGCACAAACCACTTAAAGCCCACTGGCACCTCAACCAGCGTACGGCCCAGACCTTTGGCCACCCGGTCAATCAGCGACGACGAAACCAGCGTCTTACCAATCGCGGTATCTTGCGGCCAATCAGGGCGGTGGGTATATAGGTAGTCAATTGCGACAGCCAAGTAATGATTGGGATTCATCAGGCCGGAATCCGGGGTGACAATGCCGTGCCGGTCGGCGTCGGCGTCGTTACCCGTGGCCACATCGTATGCGGGTTCAGACACCTCGATGAGCGTGGCTCCCGTGTCGTCGTCAGAACCCCCTGCCCGGACCCCAAGTTTTTTGGCGAGGGATGCCATCACGGAAGGCGAGGAGCAGTCCATCCGGATTTTGCCGTCCCAGTCTAAAGTCATAAACCCAAATTGGGGGTCAACTTCTGGGTTCAGCACTACCAGATTCAAGCCGAGCCGATCCCGGATGGCCTTCCAGTAATCCACCGCCGCGCCGCCTAACGGGTCGGCACCGATGCGTACGCCAGCCTGCTTGATGGCCTCAATGTCAATTACGTTGGGTAGATCGTCAACGTAGGTGCCAATATAGTCGTACTTTTGCGTGGTAGGCGCGGCGAGCGCTTCGGCGTAAGGAACGCGCTTGATCATGTCCACTCCGCCGCGAATCAAGTCGTTCGCGCGGTTCGCAATCCAGGAGGTAGCGTCGGTGTCGGCTGGCCCGCCGGTGGGTGGATTGTACTTGAAGCCGCCGTCTCGGGGCGGGTTATGCGATGGCGTAATGACGATGCCATCTGCCAATCCGGGGCCGTCCAGCCGGACGCCGCCGGGCGACTTGGCGCCGTTATGCACCAAGATGGCATGGGAAATTGCCGGGGTGGGGGTGTATGCCTCATCAGCGTCAATCATTACGGTGACGCCGTTTGCGGCCAATACTTCAAGCGCGGACTTTAGGGCAGGCTCGGATAGTGCATGGGTGTCGCGCCCAATAAACAGTGGGCCGTCAGTGCCTTGCGAATTGCGGTAATCAACGATGGCCTGGGTGATGGCCAGGATGTGGTCTTCGTTGAATGCAGTGTCAAAGGCGCTACCCCGGTGCCCAGATGTTCCGAATGCGACAGCCTGATCGGGATTGTCAGCGTTGGGGTGGTTGTCATAATACGCGGAAATGAGAGCGTCAACGTCAATAAGGTCAGAAGGGAGGGCAACAGTGCCAGCGCGTTCGTGCATGATTTGTATCCTATATTAGAGTGGTGGATTAGCGCTAGACCCAGCCTGGCTAGCGGCGGCAAAACGTTAGGTGATTAGCAGTAGATTTGATAGCGGACATCGTCACATAGGCCAGGCACCCCATAACATCAACATGCCTGGAATGAATGTAGCGACGACGCCCTCGAACATGGAAAGCGCAGGGAAGTATCGGCCAATTCGGCTATGACCTGCTAACAACTCGGCGAAGCCCTCCAGCCACAGTAATGACCATAACAACCACAAGACGCCCATTGCGAAATTGCCGTTGTGGAATAGATTAGCGAGACCTGGGCCGCCAGCAGCCCCTGCCGTAACTCCTTTAATAGCGGTGAAGCTCATAAACGCGTTAACTAAAGCAAACACTGAGGCGAATAGGCTGTAAATGCCAAACGCCCGCAAGTCCAAACCCCAAAGATGATTGGCTGCCAAAAAAGCATAGGTGAACCCGAAAAGCAGCCCAGCCGCGATGTTGTTGTACGCAAAGGTATCGCCGGGTTGGGTGCGAGCGAGTTGAATGAGATTACCAATTACCAATAGGGCGCAAGTCAAGATGTTCATGTACGCCGTGGATTTGCGGTCCAACCCAATCTTGGCGCCCAACCCGTTACCAAATAGGGTAATTCCGACAAATACTAAGCACAGCCCGAGCCAACCCATGTTATGCCCTTTCTTATCCCACCACTATCTTTAACTATCCTAATAGGCCAGCGAAGTTATCGCGCCCAACTCTAGGCAATGGCAGCGCGTGGCTACCCGCCGGTAGCGAAATGAACTAGACATCACTAGCCAGCCTCGTCTGCTGGCTGCTGGCTGCTGGCTGCTCGGTAGGCAGATATCGCTCAACGAGTTCGGTAGCTAACCCAATATAGGTTTGCGGCGTCAATTCCAGCAGCTGTTCGGTAGTCGCAGGAGGTAGTTGCAAGCCGACGATGAACGTACGCAACTCATTGGGCGTTAGCTTGTGACCACGCGACAGGTCTTTAAGCCGCTCATACGGATTTGACATACCCGGAACACCGGCTATAGCAGCCGCCCGCATGGCAGTTTGGATGGGTTCGGCCAATACCTCCCAGTTGTCGGCCAAATCAACCGCCATCTTGGCGGCATCGGGATGGATGGACGCTAATCCATTGCGGATATTGTCAATCGCCAGCAGGGAGTGCCCGAATGCCACACCAACATTTCGTTGCGTGGTGGAATCTGTTAAATCTCGCTGCAACCTTGATGTGACTAATGTGGCAGACAGGGAATCGAATAAGGCACCAGAGATCTCTAGGTTTGCCTCAGCATTTTCAAACCTAATCGGATTAATCTTGTGCGGCATTGTTGAGGAACCAACGGAGTTTTCTGGCGGTATTTGCGCAAAGTATCCCAAGGAAATGTATGTCCAGATATCGGTAGCAAGATTGTGTAGTATTCGCCCAAACCTAGTCACATCAGCGAAAAGTTCGGCTTGCCAATCATGTGGTTCAATTTGGGTGGTAACCGGGTTCCATTCCAACCCCAACCCGGTAACAAATGCTTGCGAGATGGCCAGCCAATCGGCATCGGGCACTCCGGCTAGATGGGCGCCGAAAGTGCCCGTGGCCCCATTGGATTTGCCTAAGATTGTGTCGCCTTCAATTCGACTTAGTTGCCGTTGGAGGCGCAGCACAAAAACCGTCAGTTCTTTGCCAAGAGTTGTGGGGCTAGCGGCCTGCCCGTGCGTGCGACTCAGCATCGGAATAGCAGCGGTAGCCTGGGCAATTTGGGCTAATTGGGTAACCAACGCGTGCGCTGCTGGGAGCCAAATGGTTTTGAGCGCACTGGAAATGTTCAGTGCATACGCCAGATTATTTACGTCTTCTGACGTGAAAGCAAAATGGATTAATTCCGGTTTGACCTGCGGCACCAATTCGCTAACACGTTCGGCCAAGTAATATTCAATAGCTTTTACGTCATGTTTGGTCACGGCTTCAATTTGCGCGAGCTTGCCAGCCTCAGCGTCGTCAAACGCTGTAACGATACCACGCAGCCGCGCTACGTCATCGTCGGACAAAATAGGTGCACCAGGCATTAGCGGTCGCGCAGCAGCCTGACCAGAGTTGCGGTAACCGATGCCATTGCAGAGGAGGATGAGCCATTCGACCTCAACCTGCAGGCGGGCCCGGTTCAGAGCCGCTTCGCTGAAAAACTCAAGCAGCGGTGCAACTTGTTTCTGGTAGCGACCGTCAAGCGGGCTGAGCGTTTGCGTCATGCTTCCACCCTAGTTGGCGCCTCGGACAAGTATCGGTCGCGAACCCTAGAATTGGGCGACACGCCGAACATTTTGCGCCAGCAGAAATATCTGTTCAATGTTCGCTAGGAGCGAAAAGCGCCATGATTACTGGGGTTTACGATTGTCCACACCGCCTAAAGGCAGCCCAGGACGACCGTCAGGTGTGGGAAATTGGTTAATCCTGTCCGAGCCGAGGTCTAGCGTCTAGTGACATGGAAAGATTCAATTCTGGAAATAACGGCAGTAGTTACCTGCAGCTGGCTCATGGGCAACTCCAAGCCGCCAATACGGCATGCGACAATTCCCTGTACGAGGGCAGGCGTGCCGATTCGGTGCGGTGGGAGTCGCCAGCCGCCGCCCTATTCCGAGGCTGGTTAGCGCATTTGGCCAGCGAAGTCACCCAACAACAAGTCGGGCTCGACCACCAAATCCGCGCCCTATCCCGGTGATAAGGATGGCTGACGCACAGGATACCTTGCGTGTCTATGGCGGTCGGGCGCTCAACCGAGTGGATGCCGATGAGGTGCGAGCCTGCGCTCTACGGGTGGGCATCGTGGCCAATTACTTGAGCGACGGTGCCGCCGATTGTCATACCGCTGCCGCGCAGTTAGATTTAGCCGCTGCCCAGTTCAATGCTGAGGCGGCAACCTTGGAATCTGGGCTGCCTGCCTTTCAGGCTGCCATTGACCAAACTGCCTGGCTGCAGCGGCAAAACCAGATATCGGATTTACGCCACCAGGCGCAAATGGCAAACCGGTCGGCTGCCGAACTGCAACCCATAATACAGCGGCTATCTTCGCTGGCCAGCGACGCGTTGGACCGCCGCGACCGGCTGCTTAAGGCGGCGGGGTTGTATGAGCACCAAGAAAGTAAAGCGGCGATTAGTTTCTCTTCGTTGCTGAAATACGGCACGGCGGCTCGCGTTTACTGGGCGACTAAGTTTCCGCAATTTGCTGCGCTGGACGCCATAATGCTCGGTACACCCATTGCCTTTGGCGCGGTGTTGGCTCAGCGACAGACCAAGGGGAACGCCGCTAAAGCAGCGTCGAAACTTTTTGTGCGGCGCTTTGCTCCGATAAGTGACGAAGTGGTTGGCGGGCTCAGCCTTGGACTTGCGGCGCGGTATCCGGAATTAGCAGGCGGTTCTTTGACGACGACGGGCGGCGTGGGTGTGTTAGCCACAGTCGGCACCTTGGCCGTGCGGCCGGGCCGACTGAGGGTGTCAGAAACCATGCCTGGCGCTAGTTCGTTTGGCGGTGCCGTTTTTCCTGGCTCTGCTAACGCACTGCTAACTGCCGCAACGCCGCATCCGCCAGCGGCGCCCGCGCACAATTCGCATGGCCAGCCAAAGGTTTTGCAGTATCAAGGTACGCCCAGTGGAGATGTTTTGCAGGCGCTTAATCGAGTGGGTGACCTGCATCCTTTCGACCCAACCGCGCCAGCGGAACCCGGGGCGGCCTACCCACTCCAGGGCAGAGGCGGCTTACCAAACGGCACCATTGGGGTGGAACGAGTGGAACACAGCGGTGGCAGTATTAGTTGGACGGTGTTGATCCCCGGCACGCAAAACTTTGCCCCCGGTAGCCACGCTTTTGATGGCCTCACCGACCTGGATTTGATGGCGCACCGACAATCGCAGGTTGGCGAGCAAGTAATACAGGCACTAGAACAAGTCGGAGTTGGGCCGCTGGAGCCAGTGGTATTGGTTGGACATTCGTTAGGGGGAATTGCGGCGATGAGTTTGGCAAGTTCCCCGGTGTTCACTGCTAAATACCAGGTGGGTGGTGTGATAACTGCAGGCTCCCCGACGGCGACTTTTGCTGGTCCGCCCCAACCCGGTGTCCCAATCTTGCACCTCGAAAATGATGAAGAGATAGTGTCCAATCTGGATGGTGAGTCTGGCGCGGGAAATCCGCACTCGGCTGACCGAGTGACAGTGACTCGGCAGTTAGCGGCATCGGACGACCCGATAGATAAGAAGGCTGCGGATGGGCTTGCGGGCGCTCACCCAATCGAAACTCATCAGCGAACTTATGAATTAGCTATCGAAAGTGGAAACGCCCAAGTGCTAGAAGTGACTGAGCGCTTGAATAGTCTATTAGCTGGCGAAAAAGCACATACCAGATATTTCACGGGCCGACGCGAATGAGGGGTGATAACCAACAATCGGTGATAAGCGTAGGCCAACTCGATTGAGCGTGGTTACCGCCGTTGGGCGACGGTGCGAGTTGGTTTAAGCTGCCCGTTCTCCTTGCGCATCCCAGGCGTGAACCAACTAATCACCGTCTGGACTAGGGACAATACCAGCGCCACCCAAAAATAAGTGGCAAACCCACCAGCGATATGAATCCCACCTGTAAAGCTCGCTGATAGCGTCGAGGCGATCCAGAGCATTAACGCGTTGACAACCAAAGAGAAAAGGCCGAAAGTGAGGAAATACAATGGTAAAGAGAAGAACTTTACGATGGGCCGAAATAGCATATTGACTAGAGTGAGCACCAAACCGACGGTTAATGCCGAAGTTATGATGCCGATGATAGAGCCATCACTCGCCAAGCTCATGTGTGTGGTTAGCAGCGACGTTATCCAGATTGCCAACGCTGAGAAAGCCACCCGCGCAATAAAGTTCATGGCTCAACAGGGTACGCGATGGGTGCCAACGCCACAAAATCGCGGCACAGTTTTGTGGCATGATGGGGTTATGGCAGAGAGCGTCTGGCCGCCATCTCAGGTGGCGTTGCGTCCGGAAGTGGCATCGTTGCCCAAGTATGTCCCCGGAGCGCGGCCAGCCAAAGACGCAGAAGTGGTCAAGCTTTCGTCCAACGAAAACCCATACCGGCCCCTGTTGGCCGTGCTGGAGGCGATCACCACCGCCGCCAACGAGGTTAATCGATACCCGGACACCAATGCCACTGAGTTGGTGGCCGCTTTGGCCGAGCGGGCCGGAGTGGCGCCAGAGCAAGTGGTAGTTGGCAATGGCTCCGTAGCGTTACTTGCGCATATTCTGGCGGCCGTTGTGCCGCCCGGCAGCGAAATCATTTACCCGTGGCGCTCCTTTGAGGCGTATCCGATAGTGACCGGGGTGGCTGGCGCCACCTCTGTGCAGGTACCTTTGAATGACGAAAGTGGTTGCGATTTACCGGCGATGCTGGCTGCTATCACGGATAAAACCAAGCTGATATTTGTTTGCTCGCCCAATAACCCGACTGGCGCTGCGGTAAGCGAGGCCGATTTTGTGGCGTTTATGAAACAAGTGCCGCCGCATATATTGGTGGTGCTGGATGAGGCTTATGCCGAGTTTGTGCGCGACCCGGCAGCGGTTGATGGCTTAAAGTTACTGGCGCAGTTCCCCAATCTGCTGACCTTACATACGCTATCCAAGGCACATGGCTTAGCGGGGTTGCGGGTTGGCTATGCCATCGGGCATCCTGATGTAATTGCCGGGGTGCGGGCCACTGCCACGCCGTTTGGGGTGAATATCTTAGCGCAGGCTGCTGCCAATGCGTCTTTGACAAGTGGCGCCGACCAGGTATTACAGCATCGAGTAGGTGCGATAGTCGCCGAGCGCGCGCGAGTGTTGGGCGAATTGCGGCAACAAGGCTGGCGAGTGCCAAACGCGCAAGGGAACTTTGTTTGGCTGCCGTTAGGCGCGGCGACGGATCGGCTGGCGCAAACTGCCAAGGATGCGGGCATCTTGGTGCGTCCCTTTGCGGATGAAGGGGTGCGCGTGACGATTGCCGATGGCGCGGCGAATAACCAGTTCTTATGGCTGGCAAATCAATGGGCAAATGACTTGAAGATTAATAACGCATAACTTTGTCGGTATTACCCTGGGCTTATAGGTATTGCCCTGGGCGTGATTCTATGTCTAAGTTAGCGGCATCCTGAATTGATTTACCGCTCGCATCCTTACTCGCGGGCAGATTTGTGGTAGTCACACCGGGTACCACACCAGCGCGGACGACCCCTAATTGATTGGCGTTTGCGGTTTGTTGCACGGACATTAAGGTTTGAATACCGCCAAACAGGCCCTCTAACCAGCCGACGAGTTGAGCATATGCTAAGCGCAACTCAGCCTCGGATGGGGTGGTGTTATGTTTGCCTGTTTTGATTGGCAAAACTAATGCGTTGAGTTCCTTTTGCAACTCAGGGGAGAGGCATTTCTTTACTAATTTACGTGATTTGGCGTACGTTTCGGCTAATTCTTGGCGGGTTTGCATATCCATCGGGGATTGCAATAATTCTGCCAATAACTTTTTCAGCATGGCGCTAATTCTTAGCACTTTATTTGGGGTTAATACCGCCTCACCCTTTTTGCGTTCTGGTTTATTTTGGTGGGCTTTCTTTGCCTTCTGTGGCTTTTTATGGTGGCCGATGTTGGTTATTTGGGGCTTGGAATCGGTTACTGGCTCAGCCGGGTTGGCGGTTGTTGGTTGTGGCTCAGCGCCGGTTTCGGGTTCGGGGATGCCATTGTTAGTGGCTTCGTTCTGGTCTGGCACGATGCCGTTGTCCGAATCGCTCGCCCTGCTCGACACCCGAGAATCTACCGCCATGGGACAATCCTAAGTAAAATGCTAGCCAAATTGCGGTGCCGGGCGGATAATATGCGGTAACTTGCTTAGCGGTGCACGTCGCTAATCAGGCTATTGAGGTTAGGTGAGTGCCTTGGAGAGTTGACCGAGCGGCCGAAGGTGACGGTCTTGAAAACCGTTGTACAGCAATGTACCAAGGGTTCAAATCCCTTACTCTCCGCAAATGGCGCTTTGCGCCATTTGCGGCATGCTTCAATCGGTTCGGTAGCCACTGAGCAAGCTCAGGGCTTCTCTCACCTCAATCGCATGGCCCGCACGGTGATTTCGCCATTTGCGGCATGCTTCAATCGGTTCGGCAATTTCGCGCGAGCGCGGCTTGCTCTCACCTCAATCGTGGCATAACTTTTTGGCTTGATTTGGTATGTCACATCCGATGCCGTAGCCTACGGGCAGTGAGTTCCGTCAATTTAAGTAAGGCTCCGCCTATGGCTATCAGCCAACCTGTTAGCACCGAACTAGTCAACCCGAAACCCAGACTGCGGGGTTGGATCCACACCGTGGCCGCCCCGATGGTGTTAGCGTCCGGCATCGTGCTAATCGTCCTTTCGCCCACAGTGGCTGGAAAGATAGCAGCTAGCATTTTCACTTTAACCAGCCTGCTGCTGTTCGGCACCTCGGCGGTTTACCATCGTGGGCGATGGTCGGAACGTGTGGACGTTGTGCTTCGCCGCCTAGACCACGCCAACATATTCCTGATTATTGCTGGGACTTATACGCCGTTGGCCGTGCTGTTGCTGCCCACCCGGACAGCCACCATATTGCTGAGCATCGTTTGGGGTGGTGCTTTGCTGGGCGTGTTGTCCAGGGTGTTCTGGATTTCGGCTCCTCGTTGGCTGTACATTCCCTGCTATGTGGCGCTTGGCTGGGTTGCTATTGCCTATATCCGTGACTTATCCGCCTATGGTGGCCTAACCGTGGTCTGGCTTATTGTTAGTGGCGGCGTTGCATACACAGTTGGCGCGATTATTTATGGGTTCAAGCGCCCCAACCCGTCGCCGCGCTGGTTCGGTTTCCATGAGGTTTTCCATGCCCTAACAGTCATTGGGTTTACCGCTCACACCATCGCCATATACTTAGCGGTAGCGGCAGCCAGATAATTGGCTGTAAGGGATGCCGGAACGGCGAGTGTTAAGACCTCGAAACTTATAAGCTTGTTCCATAGTGCCTGATTTTTCCTCGCGCTGTTGTGTTGATTCTCCATCGGGCGGGTTCCACGCTTGTGCCGAATTGCTCTGCGACTTGTTCTATTGTCATGTGGCGAGTTACCGACCCCCTGGCGGCTTTGCCGGGGATTAATAGCGCTGCGCCTAAATATGCTGCTTCATCTTCAATAGTGGTATCAAAGTCCCGAAGCCCGTGTTCAGTTAACGCTGGCGCGGGTGGATGCAGCAGTAATCCGTGGGCGAGTTCGTGGCAAACGTTGGACGCTTGGCGCTCTACCCCATGGGCATCATTGTGGACGATTACCCTTTGCAAGCCAACAAAGATGGTAACCGCAGAGAAAGCCGCGCCCTGGTCGAATAACGTCTGGATTGCTGAGCCGATTAGCGATCTTTCTGAAAGGTTGACCAATTGTGGCAGTTCAGACAGTGGATACACTAGTACGTCGAGGTGTTTTGCTAAATCGTGGGGGTCAAGCCTAGCGAATACTGATAGTCCCATTTCTGCCCGGACTTCTTCAGCGATGTTTTCTGCATCGCTTTGGAATCCTCGAGGGTATTTGGTCACGACTATTACCTGGCTTTTAGCGCATCGTAGGTTGCCCGAATAACCGCCTCTAAGGCTGTGGCCGCTTCGGCATCGAGGGAGCGGTCTGCGCGTAGGTAGGTCGAGATTGCGGCTATTGAGTCAACCGAAACTTCATCGTTGGTGCGGCTGATAAAGGAATCGACAGAGAGATTAGACCAGTTTGCGAGTTTAGCTAAGCTATCAACGTCTGGGCGCTTGCCCTGCGCTAGTCGAGTTAAGGTGGACTGGCTGATACCTGATTGGTGAGCGACTTGCCTCCACGTGAGGTCGCGCTCGGCACGGACGTTATCTAGAGCCGTATAGAATCCGGGGGCGTTGAACGCTCCTTTAGTGTCTGGCGTCATTTCGACACGCCGATTTTCGATACTTGCAACATGTTGCACTCCTCAAATAGGTTGTGTTATGGTTGTTTCAGATTAGACGATTCATTGCAACTTTGCAAGCATCGAGGGAGGCGCGTCATGGTTAGCAATCGGCAAACCCTAGCGGCATCATCGGAGCTGTCGCTATTCCCGCTTGATATAGTTGTTTCTGACCTCGACGTAATTGTTGAGTTAGGGCAATGCACGAACGCCGTTCCGCGTGGTGACGACACCAATAGTCATTTGCTTGCCGACCTCAGCGTGGCGCAACCTTATGGCATTCCTATTGTTGCACCGACTAACCGGGTTCCGGAGAAATTGGTCTCTTTTTCCGAGGCGGTCGGAATTCCCAATCCCGACCCAACAGCTTACGTGCATTTCTACGAAAACGAAGACAAGATAATCAGGTTCTGGCGGCAACCCGAAAAATACCTCCCCTTGCTTAATGGGTTTGCCGGGTTGATTGGCTGCGACTTGTCAGTCTATCGAGATATGGAACCTGCTGTAAAGATCTATAATACTTACCGAAACTTCCTACTCACCGCTTGGCCACAAAGCAAAGGAATTGCCGCCATTGCGAATGTTCGGCTCAGTGGACTAGAGTCCATAGACTACGCCCTGGCTGGAGTACCACGGGAATCAACGCTCGCCATCGGCCTAAACGGCTGCACTAAAGACCACGAAAACCGTTCACATGTCTTTGAGGAAGTACGGCTCATCTGCGATTACTGTAAGCCAACCGCCTTAGTTTGTTATGGTTCCGACCGTTATGGCGTGCTTGACTACCCCAAAGAATGCGGCATTCCCGTGTATTTGTTTAAGCCTGATAGCTATCGTCGTTCCAAAGACCGCTGTCAGCCTAAAGTAGGTGGTAAATATGAGCAAGCCGCGTAGCAGATATATAACCAAACCTGATTCAGAGTTCCGTCAAGTAAAGGGATTCACAACGGCAATCCATTTCGGGAAACAAGCAAAGCACCTGAAAGGGCAGCACGGTTTCGATCCCACTAAATCACCCATCACTATCGGAATCCAAAGGCTCCAAGACCTAGTTGAACATAAAGCTGGGAAAGGCAAATGGCATGAGCCAAATAAAGAGGTGGTGGACTTTGGTGAAGTAATTGGACAATGGCGGCTGAACCCGCATAGTCCTTGGAAACCGACTAAAATTGGGACTCTGCACTATTCGAAATCCGGTGTACATGTAGTACCCGCCAAGCCAAGATGAGGAGAAAGAACATGGGTTTTTGGTATCATCCAATAGAAGAGACCACACTTGGTGCTGTTGTGGAGTATGAAGGCTCCAATCCCGACTCAGTTTATGACATAAGGTTCTCTGATGGAGAGCATTACGTCGGTAGATTCAGCAATCTCGACGCCGGTGCCGATAACTCGAATGATCTAGATATCGATATGGACGACCCGAGATATGACGAATTTTACCAACTCGACTTCGAACTCTCGGATGATTCTGCACGCGGACACCGGAATTATAATGAATACCTTTGCGTGGACTACCGCGACTTCCCAAGCAGCATTACCAACGCCATAACAGGCGAAGTCGTCTACCCGTTGACCCACACTACTGCAGATAGCGCCTAGATAGGCGATTCGGTGCCGTCTTTGCACCTGCCCTTAATAGGCTGCTTATCCCGCAGTTGACTAAGTAGGCTTAGTGTGTGCTAGTTTCGGGTGATAAAGCGGTTCGTGCAACTGCCGAGAAACATGGCCTTGAGGTAATGACTAATGCAGAGTTCATTGCGTTAGTTGATGCAGACCTGCAATCTGCAACGAAAGAAAGCGAGGCTTCGGCTAATGGCCAATAATCTGAGCGATGCTCCCAGCGAGGTAGCGGTCATTCCATCGGATGGCATTGTGGAAGCGAACATTGTAAAAGAGGCTTCCAGATTGATTATGGCTGGCCAAGAAGCTATTGCTCGGCACGCCAATGCAGCACTTACTTTAACATATTGGAAGGTTGGGCGATTGGTATCTGGTGAGGTTGTGGGTGCTGGGCGCGCGGATTACGGCCAGCGTATTGTGGCTTTGGTGAGCGAGCGGCTTGTGGATCAGTTTGGCCGGAGTTATGAGGAAAAGAATCTGCGGCGGATGATGCAGTTTTCGCAGGAGTTTCCGGATGAGCAGATTGTCGTAACGCTGTCACGACAATTGAGTTGGAGCCATTTCTTAGCGCTATTGCCCGTGAAAGCTCCCGAGGCAAGAGCATACTATGCCGCGCAAGCTCTAGAGGGTAGTTTGACTGTGCGCGAGCTTAGGCACCTCATCGCGCGTAAGGGATTTGAACGCCGCGAGATTGCTAACGCTCAGCTTGGCGGAGGCTCTCAAGTGCCAAAGGATGCTTTCCGCGATCCTTACCTGCTTGACTTTTTAGGTCTAAAGGACACCTTTCTAAAAGATGACTTGGAGGCAGCGATACTTAAAGAGATGGAGGCGTTTCTGCTGGAGGTAGGTAATGGGTTTGCTTTTGTTGAACGGCAAAAGCGAATGATTATTGATGGTGATGATTACCATCTAGATTTGTTGTTTTTCTCGCGTCCGCTCCGGCGCCTTGTTGCTATAGAATTGAAAGTCGGTAAATTCCGTGCTCCTTATGAGGGGCAAATGAAACTGTATCTAAAGTGGCTTGACAAGTATGAACGGCGCGAAGGAGAGGAAGCGCCAATCGGCCTAATATTATGTACCGAAGCCAGCCGAGAACAGATCGAGTTATTGGAAATGCATAAAGATGGTATCGCGGTTGCTGAATACTGGACAGAACTGCCGCCAAAGGCAGAGCTGGAATCTAAAATTCAAGCCATTTACCAGCACGCCCAAGAACGGCTTGCGCGCCAAAGGCTCCAGATTTCGCCGTCGCAGCCAGTTGAAGGCGGCACGCTGGAAAACAGGAACTCCGGTGGCGAATGTTAAATATGGCAGCCTTGCCCATTCATTGCCCAAGCCGGAGCATCGGCAATGAACCTTTTGACGTTTCATCATACAATTTGATTTTGCCTAAACCTTTTGATTTTGCCTATGGATTATGCTGAGAGGAGGGGTGCAAAAATCATGACGGCAGCGACGGCAACACGAGCGGCAAGCGCGCCAGCTCGAAATCGCCGCGCGAAAAATCGGCTCCCGAATCACAGTCCATCACGGCAAAACCCTTACAATCACGGGGTGTTCACCATTCCAGCAGCCCTATGTCGCGCAGATGCGCCCAAATGCGATTGTATCAAAGACGGTAACTTCATTGACCCGGCGTGTGGTTGTGGGAACTTCCTTGTTATCGCTTATCGGGAATTGCGGCAACTCAATCTCGATATTCTGCTAAGGCTACAAGAGTTGCAACAGGCCGGGACTGGTGGCCGTCAATCTAGCACCACCTTTGACCGCAGCCTGTTATTTAGCGGTACGGATTTGGCGGTGCGATTGGAACATTTTAGCGGCATTGTACTAGAGGAATGGCCTGCCCGGATTGCTGCCACCGCGTTGCATTTAGCCGACCACCAAGCCAATCTCGCTATGTTGGATGCGTTGGGGCATGGGCCGGAAACGCTACCGTTGCAGCGCAACGATAACATCGTAATCGCCAATGCCCTGAGAACTGATTGGGGCGAAATCACCGGCCAAAGCCAACATTTGTACGTCATGGGTAATCCACCGTTTATCGGGCAGAAAGAAAAGACCGCCGCGCAAACTGCTGATATGAAACTGGTTTGGGGCGATAGATACGACGGCTATTTGGATTATGTGACGGGCTGGTACAAAAAAGCCGTTGATTTACTAGACCGGCCAGACATGGGTGGCGAGTTTGCTTTTGTTTCCACTAACTCGATTACTCAAGGCCAACCAGTTCCCGCGCTATTTGGCTACATGTTCACCCGTGGCTGGCAAATACGGTTCTGCCATCGGACGTTTTCTTGGACTAGCGAAGCGCCGGGGGCTGCTGCCGTGCATTGCGTGATAATCGGATTCGATAAAGGTGGCCGCCGCCCCTTGCGAGTTTTCGACTACGGCAACCAGCCCAAGGGTGAGGCAACGTAATTGACCGGCATCAAATCGGTAAACGCTTATCTGCTCCATGCCCCCAATCTGCTAATCGGCAAACGAATGGCCGTGTTATCGCCGGTGCTGCCCCCAGTTGATTCCGGCTCTAAGGCTGTTGATTGGGGTTATTTGACGGTTGAACCAGAGCAACATGACGAGGTAATGGCTGACCCGATTGCGAAAAAATACGTCCGCCCGTTTATGGGTGGTGATGAGCCGCGCTGGTGCTTGTGGCTGGTAGATGCCGACCCGCGCGACATTACCGCCAGCCCAATACTGAAAGCCAGAGTTAGCGAGTGCAGCGGTTACGCGCCGAATCGAAACGGCCAGGGACGCTTAAAGCTGCCAGAACCCCGACGCTATTTGGGGAGAATCGCCAGCCGCAGGTGGACTATTTGGGTGTCCCACAGACTTTTTCCGAAAACAGGCTTTACGCCACGGCAGCCCGGCTATCCGCCGATGTTATCGCCAATATGAAGTTATTTACCATCCCCGATCCAGACGGCTTTGTTTTCGGCGTTATCAGTTCGGCGGCATTTATCGCTTGGCAAAAAGCAATCGGCGGACGGATGAAATCTGACCCATCCTTTTCCAACACCTTAGTATGGAACAACTTCCCATTCCCGGCCATAAGCGCTAACCAGCGCGCCGCCATTATCGCGGGCGGGCAAGCCGTACTTGACGCCCGAGCAACGATTACCAATAATGCCGTGGCTACTGGCCGAGATGAACCCCAAGGCGCGCCGTTAATCCGGCGCGACAAGCCAACGCTCGCAGACCTATACCAACCGTTAGCAATGTCGCCGTTGCTGATAGCAGCTCACGACCAACTAGACCGCGCCGTAGATGCCGTATTCGGGCTGAAATCCCCCACCGATGCCCAACGGCTCGCCGCCCTGTTCAAGAGCTACGAACAAATGACAGTCGCTGGCCAGTTACCCATATCCAAACCCAAACGCAGTAACAAAAACCGCCCTAGTTAGAATCATCTTTGCGTACCGATTTACTGGCGTCCTACCGTTTAGTTCTTGATATGCACAACGCTGGTTATATCGGATCGGCTGGCCTCAGAGTTTCGCACTCAACCTATGATTACCGAACCGTTAGCCCCCGTTGAGGGCGTGCCAGGGGATCCGTCGGGCTACGTTCCCGCGTCGTCCAGAAAGAGCCTGGGATACGTGTCACCATTGAAATGAAACAAATGTATGTTAGAATGTTCATGTGTTCGATGAGAGTGATTCGCATCCCGGTAGCCCGTCGCATGTGGGGCGGGATGGTGTGCTGCCCGGTGGGGTAGCGGATGTCGTGCGGTGGGCGGTGCCGGGGGTGCCTTTTGACCGGCCTGCCGATGCGCAGCCATCGTTGTTAAGCGCGGAGTTGGCAGCGTCAGTTGCTGCTGCGCAGGTGGTGGTGCGGGAGATGGCCGCTGTGGCGCAAGTGGGTTTCCCCGCTGATGACGGTTACGCGCTTATCGCAGCGCAACGGCGGCTGCGAGCGGTTGAGGAGCAGTTAACTACGGTGAGGTTAACGATGCTACCGCTCATTGAACGCTCCGATGCTTGGCGCCTTGATGAACAAGTGGCGTCTGGACGGTTCGCTACCTGGCTAGCTCGGCACGATAACATAACCAAAGGCGCAGCCAATCGGGAAGTCCATACCGCGACCCTACTGGCCGAACAGTTGCCAGCCACCCACAATAAAGCCCTAGCAGGCGAGCTGACAACTGAGCAGGTGCGGCTGATGTGTACCGTAGCCGCCACCTCGCAAGCCCGGCTCGCCGCCTTGCACAACCACGTCACCAACTGGCAGCCACCCAACAGCCACAGCGACCAGCCATCGGATTCTGCCGTTACCTCCAGCTTGGCCACCAGTGCCGATATGCCTGACACCGATATGCCTGACACCGATATGGCCGACACTGGTGCGAGTGACATTGGTTTGTCTGACGGGTCTATTCTGGATGGTAGTGCCGTGGTGGGCGACGGCAGCACGGTCGGTGTTCCCGGCTCCACTGTCGTCGGTTCCGAAGGTGCAAGCTTGGCGGCGAGCATACCGACTGGGGAGCAGTTTCTGCTTGACCTTGCTGGCCGGAGCTCGCTATATCAGTTTGGCAGGATGGTGCGGCGGTTCGCGCATGTTAGCGACCCCGAATCAGACGAACGCGGCTATAAAGAGGCCGAAGACCGCGAATACTTCCAAATCAGCCCCACCATGGGCGGCTACCAACTCAACGGTTTCCTCACCGAGGAACACGGCCTCACAGTAAAAACCGCAGTCAACAACCTCATGGATAAGAGTCTTAACCTTAGCGGCGGCATCGTGGCCGCTCGGGCAGCGCGAACAAACTCGCAGCGCGCCGCCCAAGCACTAGCCGATCTGGCGCAACTCGCGATGGACACCGGCATGCTAGGTGGCGGCGCTATCGAACGGCGCGAACTCGTGGTTCACGTTTCCTGGAGCGAACTCCAAAACGTCCTCGCCAACACCACCTGCAACACCAACAATCCCGCGATTAAGCGTTTCCCCGCAGTTGATTCGCGCCAGCCTGGCGGCAACCTCGAAACCAGCCCACGCATAGACGCTGCGGTGTTCGCTGACCCGACCGCCGATTTCGCCACTGGAACGTACCCGGTTTGGTTGAGTCGGATCTAATTCTGTGAATTCAAGAGATTGGGTTTTGGGAAATGGGTTCGACACGTAAGGCTTTTACTGA
>JGI24699J35502_11133990_pt1 | contig 23115 bp, 21 predicted proteins | sample TergutMp193P4_FD_35502 | JGI IMG/M metagenome (IMG submission 35502)
AATTTTTTTAAAATGGGGACGAACTGTCGTTTTAGGGGGACGAACGGGAAAATTTTCCATTGAATCCACTATTTTTCTCTTTAATTTTGCAAAATTTAATTTTTAAACAAAAATAATTAATAATTATGTTTACAATTCAGGTTTTTCAATATGGTAAGCCAGCTTATGACAAAAGAGTCGCGGTATGTTATAATGGTTGGGACGGAAATTATATAGAACAAGTCATAACATTGATATCAAATACAGGTATTCAATATGAAAGTTTATAAAGCGATCTTTATACTATTATTTGGAATTTTTATTTCAAATCCCATTAATGCAAAAATCTATGCTGTATGTGTGGGAGTTTCAGAGTATGAGGAGAGCTACAATAATTTACGATTTTGTGCGCAAGATGCAATTGAAATGTACAATCTTCTAAAATTACAGACTTCTACCGATAATTTAAAGCTGCTGACTAATGGTAATGCTACTGTTGCTAATATTATATATCACACATCGTTGCTTTTTGAAAAGTCAAATCCAGGAGATATTGTAATTTTCTTTTTCAGCGGACATGGGAATAAAGGCGAATTTTGTGCTCATGATGGCGACTTGGATTTCAGTATTTTGAAGGATATTTTTAAGAAAACCAAGGCAAAACGTAAAATGATTTTTGCAGATGCTTGTTTTTCGGGGAGTTTGCGGACAGAAAATTCATCATCATCCAATAGCGCTTCTGCCTTAGACAGCAATGTTTTACTTTTTCTGTCTTCTCGAACCCGACAAACTTCGCAAGAACAGCAGAGTTTAAGAAATGGTGCTTTTACCTATTATCTTATTGCCGGCTTGAAAGGCGGAGCTGATGCAAATAAAGACAGAAAAATAACAGCTAAAGAACTTTTCGATTTTGTATATCCTAAGGTAAAAGCTCAAACAAAAGGAATGCAAGTGCCTGTAATGTGGGGAAAATTCGATAATGATATGCTTATCTTAAGTTGGAAGAAAAAATGATGGATGACAAATATATATATTTCAACTCGCGAGATACTTTTTTCAGACTTCAACTCAAACAAATAGCATTCTTTGAGGCAGATAAGAATTATACTGTATTACATCTTAATTGTAGTAGAAAATTAGTTTTTACCTTTTCATTGCAAAAAATGGAAGAATATCTCAGAATTCAATTGAAAGATGATGCTGCAATGTTTGCACGAATTGGAAAAAGTCACATTATCAATCTGCATTATATTTTTCAAATTGATATTGTTAAACAAAAACTTAAATTGTTAGACTGTGAAAGTCAAAGGGAGTTTATCCTTGATATTTCAAAAGAATCTCTTAAAAATCTTCGCAACTTATTTTTAAATCAACAAAATATAATACAAAATGGCAAATGAAATAATAATAGGAAAAGAAGTGGAAAAAGGTAATTTAGCTGTAGATGCTAAATACAACTTAATTAGTCGAAAACATGCAAAAATAATGCGTAAAGCTGATGGAATATATATCGAAGATTTGAATTCAACAAATGGCACGTACGTAAACGGGAACGCTGTAAAATCAAAGAAAATTACTTCAAATGATACCGTTTCGCTTGGCGGTCCCAATTATTATATTTTGAATCTCGAACAAGCGCTTAAATTATTACCCATGTCAGATCAGGAATTTCAAAGCAAATTCTTACTATTAAAACAGGTATATGACAATTATCAAACTGAATCTAATAAAATTCAAACAAAAGGATCGGAAGAGATGATGACAAAAAGAATGTTGCCGACAATGCTTTTAGGATCATTGACAGGGATAGCTATGACCATGTATGAAAAAAACAGATTAGAAGTTGGTATAATCGGTGGAATATTAACTGTAGTTGTTTTTATAGTTGCCACAAAAATTGCAAGTATAAGCATAAAAAAAATGAGAGACAAATTAAACCTGCTAGATGAAAACTATGAATTGAATTATGTATGCCCCAATTGTATGTATAGTTTAAGGGGACGTTCATGGAGAGCATTAGAAAAGGCGGGAAAATGTCCTATTTGTAACAGGGAATTTAAATGAAGCATCAATTTTTCAAAAGAGCAAAAGGGATTAATATAGCTTTTTTCAACATCTCATCAAAATCCGTAATTTCGTTATAAAAACTCATTATTTGATAACAATAACCCAAAATATCAATTGATTATAAAAAATATTCGTATATTTTTGCAAGAAAAATTAATTATTTGTTTCACTATTTAAATAAAAAATGAAAATGAACGAAAAAGAAAAAGTTAACAATGCAAGTGACGAAACAAAATTTGATTCTATCAATTATGATAACAATCAAACGCCACATGATGAAAACAACAATGAAAGTTATGAATTCACTTCAGATGCTATTCCTGAAGAAAAAGGCAAATCAAAAGATGCAGCCAAAAATAGTATTATTGGTGCAGGCGGAGTCTTATTAGGAGGAGCTGCGGCTCTCGGTTTTATGGCATTCCGTGAGGCAAATGTACAGACTCCGCATCCAGAACCACCACATCCTATTCCTCCGGTTCCGGAACCTGATCATTTTAATATAGATGATATAAAAATTGCAGAGTCCCCAAAGGATGATATGAGTTTCTCAGAGGCGTTTGCTACAGCACGTGCAGAAGTGGGACCTCATGGTGTTTTTGAATGGAGAGGCGGTGTTTATGGTACTTATTATGACAGTGAGTGGAATAATTTTTCTAAAGACTATAAAGATGCTTTCGCTAATGCCGACTGGCGGACTGAATTTAAAGACCGCGGATTAGGTGACCGTTTTGAAGATCACTTGACGCATCAAGAAGAAATCCATGAAACTTTTGGCGACCACGAAATTCATAGAGACACAGATGGACATGAATACATCGTACTTACAGACGCTGCTACAGGTGAAGAAGTACATATTTCACCAGAAGATATGAAATATGCCATATTGGACAATAATGGCAATTTGATAGGAATCATTGGCGAGGGGCATGATGAATATTTAACCGGGATAAATGGCGGAGACGATAATATAGAAGTGGCACAACTGTCTCCTCATATTATAAATATTGATGGACATGACGTTTCAGTAGTGGAAGCTGTTGTTGATGGACATGAAACTATTTTTGTGGATACAGACAGCAATGGCACTTACGAAACGGCAGTTGTAAACACAGGCGATCCCGATAATCCTGAAATATATCATCACGAAACAGGATTTACACTTGACGAGCTTTCTGAACATTTAAAAGTTGATTCACACCACGATTTAGAAGCAACAAACGGGATCGACTATGCTCACGATTTTGATAATCATGGCGACATTGATTATACTCACGATTTTGATAATCATGGCGACATTGACCAATTTGCATAACTATGCCAACTAAAACAATATATTGCCCCAGATGCTTTGCATCGTTAAGTGTGAATGTTGGCGCTTCTCAACTTGTTAAATGCTCAAAGTGCAATTATATAGGCGATTTAGCGACTTACTCCGAACGCCCTCTGAAAAGGGAAGACAGTGGAACTGACATAGTTGATAGTAGCGGGTTTTATAAACCCGCTAAATTAGAAATGATAAAAGATGACGGTACATGGATTTCGGGTTGCCCGAAATCCATCACATTGAAACGAGGAATAAATACTCTTGGAAGGCAGTCTGATAACTCGCAAAGTAATACGCAGTTTCCCACTACCGATCCGTTTATGAGTAAAAATCATGCAGCTATTGATGTGATTTATAAATCAAGAACAGCTACTTTTGAACATAGCTTATCTGATAATCACAGTATGAATCATACATACCTCAACGGTACGCCTTTGGAAAGCGGAGATATTATTGTTCTCAAAAAGGGCGACGAAATTCGACTTGGACATACAATTTTTAAATTGATAAATGAATGAAAATAAATCAACCATACGCTCTAAACGAGCAAGGCAATCGTGATAATCAGGAAGATAATATTTTTCCCCAAAAAGGCAAGGCAACAACCGATCAGCATTTTTTTCTTGTTTGCGATGGAATGGGCGGACGAGAAGGAGGCGAAGTAGCAAGTAAAATCATATGCGAGACTTTTGCAGAGTATATGCATTCAATAAAAAATCCTGAAGATTTTTCAGAAGATGTTTTCAACCGCGCCCTCGCTGCTGCCTACAATGCTTTGGATAATTATGATATATCGTCAGATGATAAAAAAAAGGAAATGGGGACAACTCTTACATTTCTTTACCTGAACGACAGTCAAGCTTTTATGGCGCATATTGGAGATAGCCGCATTTATCATTTACGAAAAAATGAGGTTGGGAAATGGAATATTCTTTTTAAAACTTCCGATCATTCGCTTGTAAACGATTTGCTAAAAGCAGGAGTTATTGACGAGGTAGAGGCGGCAGATTACCCTAAAAAAAATGTAATCACACGGGTAATGCAACCGAATTTAGAACGCCGATATAAGGCTGATTTGCATGAAACCGCCGATGTACAGGCAGGCGATCTCTTTTTCCTTTGCTCCGATGGCATCTTGGAATCGGTAAACGATGAAACTTTGCTTCAAATTGTTGCCGAAAATAATAATTGCCGGAAAATCATAACTGCAATTGAATCATTATGTAACAAAAACAGTCATGATAATTTTTCAGCATATCTTGTACCTGTTGCAGAAGGCATTACGGTTATCAATAAAGGCAAACCGGAATCAACATCGCCGGTAGAAATGACTCAATTAGCAAGCGCACCTGTAGAAAAAGTTAAACAGGAAAACGCTCCAGCAGAAGCGGCTGAGGCGAAAACATCTGTACCTACAGTTGTGTCCAAACCTGCGAGTCTTCCTATACCGGAACGTCCTCAAAAAGAAAAGAAAAAATCAAATTTTTCACTTTGGCTGATTGTGTTTTTACTTGCGGCTATCGCAGGTTTACTCGCTTACAATATGTTTTTTAAAAATGATACTCCAAAGGAAAAAGAAAGAAATATCAATACACAACCCATAGATTCCATTATAAAGGAAACAAAGCCAACAGCAGGCAAACCTATGACTGAACCAATATCTACGCCTGTTCAAAAAGAGCAAAAAAAGACTGAAGTTCATGATGAAAAAGTACCGCCTCCTAAAACAACCGATCAGGAAAACTCAGATTTGACAAATGTAAATAGTATTGTAGAAAGAGCGATAAATGGATCAGGGATGGATAACGAAAAAACAGACGATGATACTACAAAAATTAACCCTGAGCATAATAAATACAAATAAATTTATATATGGAAGAACAACAACTACCGAGAGGTTTCAGGCTTCAAAATGGAGAATACCGTATTGAAAATAAAATCGGTCAAGGCGGCTTTGGGATAACCTATACTGCACGATGGTATCAAGAAGCGCGGGGAGCAATGGGTTCTGTAAGTAATGCTTTCTTTACGGTTGTTATCAAAGAATTTTTTTGGAAACAATACTGTAACAGAGACCCGGATGGCTACACCGTAAGTGTCAGTTCTTCGGAAGGAAAGAATTTGATAGCGCAATTCAAAGAAAAACTGAAAAAAGAAGGCAAAATAATCTCAAAGCTTCGCCACCCCAACATCGTTAGTATTTTAAATATTTTCGAAGAAAACAATACTGCGTATTTGGTGATGGAACACATTGAAGGCGAATCGCTCAGCGATATTATTAAAAAACGGGGTAAATTAGATGAGCAAACTACCTTGAAATATGCCGGACAGCTTTGTTCTGCCCTTGCTGAAATACATAAAAATCGTATTTTGCACTTAGATATTAAACCAAGTAATATTTTAATTGATGAATTTGACAACGTGAAGGTGATCGATTTCGGAATTAGCAAACAATACGATGTAGATCAAAAAGAAACCAGCGATACACCACTCGGGAAGAGTGCAGGTTACTCGCCTGTCGAACAATATGTAACATTGAAGTCATTTTCTCCGCCTACAGACATATACGCGGCAGGAGCAACTTTGTATAAAATGCTGACAGGCGAAACGCCAATTGAGGCGCCTATACGGGTGCAAAACAATGCCGACCCTTTGGAAGCAATTACCCTGTTTAACCCCAATGTAAGTATAAGAACAGAGATTGCGATTTATAAAGCTATGAGCCGTTTCTCTGATGACCGTTTTCAAACCATTGAAGAATTTGCTGAGGCTCTGAAAGGAGAATCAGATGATGAATATTGGAAAAAATGCACAAAAACAGATGCAAGAGAAAATTATGAGAATTATTTACTCTTGTATCCTAAGGGTCAATACAAAGCCGCAGCTGAAAGGAGAATAACGGAGCTGCGGCAAGAAAAGGAACTAAATGTTTGGCATACTTGTAAAGAAACAGATACCATAGCTGGTTACCAGGATTATCTGCGTTTGTATCCCGAAGGTCGGTACCATACAGTTGCAAAAGAGAAAATAGCAGAGTTGAATACTAATAAAGACAAAACCGTTTTTGAACCGTCTGTGACTACTATGCCTGAGCGTCCTCCCAAATCATCGCCAACGGCTTCACCATCGACGGTTTCATCACCGTCACAATCACCGATTTCCAAGCCTTTTCCTTGGAAAAAAGTTTTGATGGGTTCGGGTATTGCATTAGTCAGTTTCTTTGTATTAATGTTCTTTATTGGCTTTTTTTCGCCAAAATATGATCCAAAGGATAACGCATGTGGAGGACATTCTGAAAATCAACCTTTCGAAATTGACGGTGAAAAATTTTCTTATTCAGGAGAATGGTCTCCTGAATCTATTTCTATGCCATATTCTGGATATGATTGTTTGCCATCAGGCAAAGGAAAAGCTATTTATGAAGATGGTCGAATCTATGAAGGCGATTTTTCTAACGGCATGCGTAACGGACGAGGAAAATTGAGTTTCAAGAATGGCGATTGCTATGAAGGTGATATTGTAGATAATAAAATGTCTGGAATCGGCAAATATGTTTGGAGTGATAGTACATATTATGATGGTACGTGGGAAAATGATACTTACAAAGATGGAAAAATTTATGATAAAGATGGAAAAGTGCAAATCACATATATAAATGGACAACAAACAAAGTAGAATTTTTAATTGATAAAATTAGCATAAAAATTATGAAACGAACAATATCATTGATTTTTTCTCTGATTTTTTCACTTACAGCCTTTTCACAAAAACAGTTAGATAATCCTCTTGAACAACAGCGTCAAGAGCAACAAAAAGAGGCACAAAGACAGCAAGCGCAACGAGAAAAACAAGAACGTGCCGCCGAAGAACAGAGGAAAGCTGAAATTCAAATGATTTTTATAGAGGGCGGTACATTTACTATGGGTTGTACGTCAGAGCAGGGCAATGATTGCTTTAATTGGGAAAAACCTGCCCATCAGGTAACTGTCAACGGTTTTTACATTGGGAAATATGAAGTAACTCAGGCGCAATGGAGAGCTATCATGGGTAACAATTCGTCCTATTTCAAAGGTGATAATTTACCTGTAGAGGTGGTAAGCTGGAATGATATACAGGAATTTATCCGCAAATTGAATGCCCAAACCGGCAAGCAGTATCGCCTTCCTACCGAAGCCGAATGGGAATTTGCCGCTCGCGGCGGCAACCGGAGTCAGGGCTACAAGTATAGCGGCAGCAATACTGTGGGCAATGTAGCCTGGTATGACGGAAACAGCGGAAGAACACATGCTGTAGGGAGTAAATCCGCCAACGAATTGGGTATTTATGACATGAGTGGAAATGTTTGGGAATGGTGCAGCGATTGGTATGGTGATTACAGCAGCAATGCGCAGACTAACCCTGAAGGACCTTCTACCGGCTCTTACCGTATGATTCGTGGCGGTAGCTGGAACACGAGTCCCATGCGTGTTTCGAACCGCTTCAATAGCATGCCTGGCGACCTGTGCAACAGCCTGGGCTTCCGCTTGGCTTGCAGTTCAAAAGAGGGCAGAGTAGAAAATGAGTTTTGCCAAAGGTAGGCAAAGCGGAGCAGCCTGCAAAAGGCAAAACGAATAAAATAATACCGCTGAAGGCGGTTGAGATTTAAAAATTATAAAAATGCAGTTTAAAATATTTACAATTCCGGTAGCAGATGACGATTCGGTTATAGAAGAAATGAAACAATATAAAAGATAAAAAAAATGTGTAAAATTGAATTTAATTTAAATTTATTGAGGATTGGCAAGCCCAAGAAACAACTATTGATCAAAGGGATTAATTTTAACCTTGATAAAAACAATAAAATAGTTGCACTTATCGGAGAATCTGGTTTAGGAAAAACGACTATCTATAAAAGTCTATTTTCCACCTATATAAATTTGTGGAATAAACAGTATCCAATTGATTTTAAATGTAATCATAAAATAAAAAATTGTCTGTATTCAGATAAAGAAATTAAAGACGGTATAGTAAAACTAAATTTCGGATTTGCAACTCAAGTGCCTTATTTCTTTGAAGACAAATCAGTTGAGTATAATTTGTTTTTTCCATTAAAATGGATAAAGGAAATCAAAGATACTGAGGAGTTTAGAAAAAAATATTTGCAAAAATTTGAACTTACAGAGTTGGGAAGTATGGAAATGAATCTTTTATCAGGCGGGCAAAGGCAAATGGTAAATATTGCAAGAGTATTTTTGTCGAATCCTGATTTAGTTATAATTGATGAATCATTATCAAATATTGATGAAAAAAAGGCAGAAAAATATATCCAATTGATTTTAGAAAATTATAAGAATACATTTATTTTTTTAACCAGTCACAGAGAGGCTGATATTAATTATTGTAAAGCACTAAAAATTAATTTAGTTAAAAAGAAAGATGAATCTGGTGTTGAATATATAACAATAGTTAAATAACAAATATATAAATAAGTGTATGAAACGAGTTTTGACTTTTTTTAGTATATTGGGGTTATATTCAATTCCTCAATTATTGGTTTTTTGGGGTATAGATGTGTTTTACAAGTCAAGGTACAATAACGTTTACAGTGAGTTGTGGAATAATTTTCCTTATTATGGGGGTGCTTTTTTAACCACTTTACTTACAGGAGCAATATCCATAGGTTTATCTGTAGTTTTTGGAATTATTTTCGGTATAATTATTGGCTACAATGATAAATACTTAGGTTTTTTTGAAAATACCAGTAAATTTATTTGGTCACTTCCTTTAATTGCTGTTGCAAATTACCTAAATATAGTTGGTTTATCTGGAGTTATGTTTTCAATAGTAACAGGCGTTTTTGTCGGAATTTTTCCAATAATTTCATATTCCTATAGGAAGTGTATTGATGTTGATGATAAAATAATAAATATGGTGGCATCCTTTAATCTTAATAAAAAACAAGAGTTTTTTTACTTTAGAATACCTGAAATTATAAAATCAGATAATATTAATGGTGTTTTAGCGCAAAGTGTACCATTAGCGTATATTGGAGTAACAATGGGTGAATGGTTGGTAAGTAATCCTATTTTTTCTGAATACATAGGACTTGGTAGTATATTTAGAAATTCTATAAATGACGGTAGATATGATAAAGTATATGTAACAATGTTTTTTATGATGGCATTGGTATATTCTACTGGTGTCATTGCGGAGTCATTCCCTAAATTAATTATATATATTAAGTATATATATAATAAAATTAAAGTTAAATTTAATATTTTAAAAAAATGAAAAAAAGCGTAATATTCATTTTGAGTGTCTTTGTGATTATGCAAAGTTGTTCATCAGGACGTAAAAAAAGTAATGATTGTCAAAATCAAGTAACTTTTCAACTAAATTGGACAAACGACCCTACATTTACAGGGGAATATTTAGCATTTGAAAAGTTTTGGTTTTTAAATGACCTCAAAGTAACAATGAAGCAAGGCGGTATAGGAATAGACCCTATTGCAATGATTGTTGCGGGAACAGCAGATTATGCAGTTGTTGGTGCAGATAAGGCTTTAATGGCTATTGCTGACGATAAACCAATAAAAATAATATCTGTTGATTTGCAAAGAAATCCTGTAGGCTGGATAGCCCGTCCAGAGTTAAAGGTAAACAGTTTCGATGATATGAAAAATCGTAATAATATTATCGTTGGAGATAAGGCAGGTACTGAAATTTCGGCAATATTGAGTTTAATCATAAAAAGAAAGGGACTTAATATTAAACCTCAATCAGTAAGTTTTGATTTTGGGTACTTTATTTCCAATAAAGATTGTATTTACCCAGTTTATTTAAACGAAGAACCTGTAAGAGCAAGAATTCTTAATGATTTGAATGTAATAGAAATAGACCCTCAAAAAGAAGAAAATGGAGGAATTAAATTGTATGGTAATGTAATAATCTGCCATCGGGATAAGTTAGATAACTGCAAAAGTCAGGTTGATAATATAATAGACGGTCTTGTAAAAGGTTGGAAATTTGCATCAGAAAATCCAGAAGAAACAGTTCAAATAGTCAATAAATACGTTAACCAAGATGTTGATTACGTACAAGAAGCAATAAAAAGAACGGTAAATTATGCAACTCATTTGTATGGGTACGAAGTCCCCCCTGGACACATGGAGATTGCCATTTGGCAAACAACATACAACACTTTAAACGAAGCAGGGTTATTATCTAAAGAATTTGATTTAAAAAACGCTATATATATTAAATAAATATGGATAATATTTGGTTATATCACCCCGAGCAATATAGTTCTTTGGAGAATGAATCCAGAAAATACATCCTGCACCCTAAATTATCTCAATACATAAATCAAACCCAAAATGTAAAACTGCTTGATTTTGGTTGTGGCGACGGCAGTTTTATTAAAAATCTAAGTAACAATTTGGAAATATCGTTATATGATATTAGTAGTAAAGCATTAGCAGAAGCAAAGTCCAATTTAAAAGATTACAATATTAAGACATATTATGATTTAGATGAAATCCCAAATAATAATTTTGATTATGTCGTTTTAAGCTTAGTTTTGATGACTATAGACAATAAAAATGACTTGCTAAATGTGTTAAACAAAATATACAATTCTTTAAACCAGGCTGGCACATTATTGATTGCTATTACTCATCCTTGTTTCAGAAATTATATTTACAGTACATTTCAAACTGACTATTCTAAAACTAAGAATTTCAATTATTTTAACGAAGGAGAAAAGTTTGAGGTGTTTTTAAGGGACAATAAAAAAACGGTTTCATTTTCTGATTTTCATTGGACACTTTCTACAACAATAAATATGATAATTGAATCTAATTTTAGAATTAAAAAAATTGAAGAATTAAAAGACAAATCAGATATAGGAAAATACTTTAATTCAAATTTTAGTCCATATATGATTATAGAATGTATAAAATGAAAGGTAATAATAATTCTACTTTAACAGATTAAAATTAATATAAAAAATGATGAAACAATACCGAAGTTTAGATAGCACAATGGAGACCAGAGACCATTTCAAAAACGTGGCGAATCCGAAAAGCCTGATGAGTAGGGGAAATCTAATAAAAGCATTACTGATGATAATTGCAGTATTATGATTTTAATCTTATAGAAAAATAGAAGTATGAAAACTTTTGTAAAAATATTATTTTGGATTTGTATAATTGCATTGATTGTGAGTGTACTTGGCGTCGTTGTATTAATAACAGAAAAAGGTGGCAATGGAATAATAAATGTCAGTGATTATACGAGTGCAGTTTGGGGACCGATATTCTCTTATATAGCAGGTATTTCTCTGATTTTTATCATTATATTATCCATTTTAAAAAGAAAAATCAAGTAAAAGTTATAGTATGAAAATAAAATATTACATACTATTATTACTATTGGAATTTTTTGTCGGAACAGCCTTTTTACAACGACAGTTAGATAATCCCCTTGAGCAACAACGCAGGGAACAACAGCGTAAAGAACAACAAAAGGAAGCGCAAAGACTAAAAGCACAACGCGAAATATTTGCAAAATTAAATATTCAAATGATTTTTGTAGAGGGCGGTACTTTTACTATGGGTTGTACGTCAGGGCAAAGCAGTGATTACTTTGATAATGAAAAACCTGCCCATAGGGTAACTGTCAGTGGTTTTTACATTGGGAAATATGAAGTAACTCAGGCGCAATGGAAAGCCATCATGGGCAACAATCCTTCCTATTTCAAAGGCGATAATTTGCCTGTAGTGTGTATAAGTTGGGATGATGTACAAAAATTTATCCGCAAATTGAATGCCCAAACCGGCAAGCAGTATCGCCTTCCTACTGAAGCCGAGTGGGAATTTGCCGCTTGCGGCGGCAACAGGAGTCAGGGCTATAAGTATAGCGGCAGCAATACAGTGGGCAATGTAGCCTGGTATGAAGAAAACAGCGGAGGCACAACACATGCTGTAGGGAGTAAATCCTCTAACGAATTGGGTATTTATGACATGAGTGGAAATGTTTGGGAATGGTGCAGCGATTGGTATGGTAATTACAGCAGTAATGTGCAGATTAATCCACAAGGACCTTCTACTGGCTCTATCCGCGTGAATCGTGGCGGTAGCTGGAACTACGGTGCGAGGCTTATGCGTGCGTCGTACCGCGGCAGCGATGCGCCTGGCAACCTTAACTATGCCTTAGGCTTTCGCCTTGCTTGCGATCCACAATAAATATATAAGTTTGAACATGAGGAATCGAGACGAATATAATATGAAGAACAATAGATGTTGCTATTAATAGTTGATAGATGAAGCATGGTAATTACCAATTATTTTATGTGATAAAAAAATAATAATAAATAAAAATAAAAATAAAAATAAATAAAGGAGGATTTTCAATGAGAAAGATTTTTAGTTTACTGATTTTCGTACTTTTTCTGGTACAAAATGGGATTGGACAAACAATCAATTTTCAAAAAGGAGAAAAAGTATTTCCTATCTATGAATTAACGCATACTGATAAAGATAAACATATGAGTATGGCAGATGGATCAATGTGTGGTTATACCTACTCTTATAATAATGGTGCAATATTTGCAAACCAAGATGTAAATATTTCATTAATTAATGATTTATTCCACACGACATATAATAGTTATGAAAGTCTCAAAAATAATATAGGGATGATTAACACAGAGATTTTTAATGAATATTCATGTGTTACTGAAACAGAAAATTGCGTAAGTGCAGGAGATAAATACCATCGAGGAATTGATTATTCAATAACAAATCAAACCACTTCAATATATTCACCTTTTAAATCTGACGGAAAAGTCATAAGGGCAGAAAACGTTGGCTCCATAGGGGGGTACCTTGCAGTCTATTATCAAGAATTTGATATAACTGTTTTTTATTTACATGTTTACAAAATAATTGCCCAGTCCGGAACTATTAAATATGGACAAGAAGTAGCGTTAGGAGCTAAACCCACAGCCCCTAACGCAAATCATCTTCATTTGGAAGTTAGGACTGGTTCTAAATTGAGTGCTTGTTGTGCAAATGTAACTGTGAGTAATCTTAATGATAACATTGATCCACGTGCTTTTTATGCTGTTACCAATCTAAACTATGGACTAATCAACTCCGGTGTTGAAATTTACGCAGGAGAAAAAAACAATCCGCGTACAAATGTAAAAATAACAATTGATGCTTCTAATCTGCCATCTGGACAGAACTTTACAGTTCATGATTTTGCTATTGGAAATGCTTCCTATTCGATTCAAACTGCCAACTATAATAATAATGGCACTACAGCTTCTTTCGAAATTGTAAAATTCCCTTCTGTTCCAACAAACAAACTTTATGATTTTAGTTTTAAAGTAAGAGATAAAAATGGGAATGATATGAAATTCTATGGAGAGAATCAAATCTATTATATTGACGAAAATGCGGTGGCGGATATAAATAACAATTCATGGTATAGCTATTACGTCAAAAAAGGTATTAAGAATGGATTATTCAAAGGTTCATATAATACTATATTTACTAATGCATATTCTTTTAATCCTGATGAAACGCTTTCTCGTGCGCAATTTGCTAAAATGGCAGTATGCGCTGCCATAAATTTGGGATTAATGGAAATTGATATTCGGACAACTACCGGAACATTTAATGATATAACAGAGGATAATATTCAATATTTTCCATATATTCAAACATTGCGTCAATATGGTTGTATTGATCGTATAGACAAATTTAGACCAGACAACTCCATTTCAGTAGGAGAAATGTGTAAAATGTTAACAAACGCATTTAACATTCAGCCATCAGATAATAATATATCATCGTTAAAAACAAAGAGTATTATTAATTCAAGAATTGTAGTTAGCAACGATGCCGGTGATTTAAAACCCTATATTGAGTTGTTAAAATCAATTATTGATTATAATGAAAGCATAAATAACCCTGGAATGTCGTATTATGAACCATTGATAACGAATTTATTCGTAATTCCGGATTCCCGTTACTCAGACAATAGTACAATTATTGTAGATGGTAAAAATTTCATTAAACGTGCACACATGGCAAAAGCAATCTGGAATTCTTATCAATATGCGGCACGGAAACGAGGTATTCAATTGAGAGCCGCTTCTCCTAATAATCTTTCTAACATTACCATCATAGGCGACAAATTTGAAGCAACAAGTAACGTTACTGGATCTGAAATGGCTCCCGGTAAATTAGATAACATTGTATTAAGACCAGGACAATCTATAGTGATAGATAAATTTCAAAACATTACAGGAGATATTTTCTTCTATTGGTCGGTAAATGGCGGAACACTCGAAGACCTTTCTCCAAATAATGCTCATAATATGGTAAAATTTACTGCTCCGGATAATATCACCTCTACTGAAATTTATGATTTGTACATGTATGCAGGAAATTCACAGGGCAGATACATGGAAGCATTTGGGAAAATTACCGTAGAAGTAAATAATGCCATTACCCACCTTGACCCGCCAACCGGCTTATATGTCGGCGATATCGGACAAAATTATTTCAAGGTATATTGGGATAATGCAGACTGGAATAGAGTTACAAAATATATAATTCAAAGTGCGACCAACTCATCTTTCACTCAAAACCTGCAAGAAGATATTAAAACAGGAGGTGAAGCAAACCGTATTGTAGGACGTACAGCGGGAACATATTATATTCGTATTAAAGCAGTTAATACCGCATTGAATTTGGAAAGTGCATGGAGCAATACAATACAATATACTTTTGCACCCAACATTCCTTTTGACATTTGGAACGATCGATGTACGCCTGCCGATGGCGCTGTTTTAAATGGAAACAACGTTACATTTACTTGGTACGCCACAGGCAGCAATAATCCGACTTTCGATTTGTATTTTTCCAAGTGGAATCCTTTCGGACAAACGCCGGTTATCAGCAATACAATGGCAACAACTTATACAATTAATAATCTGAATTGGAATACTACTTATTATTGGGGAGTGAAAGGCAGAGATGCCGCAGGTATGGAAGACCAAACTAATGTGATGTCTTTTACAACCACACCAAGTACAACTTTACCAACTGGAAGTATCACAATTAATTATGGAGAAACGACTACAAATAATTTGCTTGTTAATTTACAAATATCAGCACAGACAACCAATGGAAATATTGATCAAATGCAATTAAGTAACGATGGAAGTAATTGGACAGATTGGAGATACTATACTACAAATATGATTTGGCATTTGGACGAATATGGAGGAACAAATTCACCCGGACTAAAAACTGTTTACGTGCGCTTTAAGGATAATTCAAAAAATATATCGGCTATTTATACTGACAATATCACATTGAAAAACACTGCGCCCGGATATTTTTATGTGCGCGACTTGAAAACAGCAAGTTTACGTGCCGCAATTGAATACGCACAAGCAGGAGATAATATTTATGCAACATCAGGATATTTTGACTTAAGTGATGAAATTAACGGTGGAATGCTTGGAACAACAACTGTAAGTTGCGGAGCAAATTTAAAAAATGGTGTGAACTTAATAGGAGAGGGCATGGATAAAACCACTTTATATTGGGCGGTAACACCACAGGTTGGTTACAGTTACAGTTACTATGGCTTGATACTTGAAGGAAATAATGTTGTAGAAGGCATTACGCTTATTACTCCTGCCACTTATGCTACAACTTCGCCGGAATCCTCGCCTAATGGACAGGGTAAAGCTATTACGAGCAGGTCTTCAGATTGTGTTATTAATAACTGTATTATAAAAAATAGTTTTGGAGCAATGGAGGTAAGAAATGCATCGAATCTGACAATCCAAAACTGTCTCATACATGATAACGGTTTTCCAAGAGCCATTGACATATATGATTGTAGTAATGTTAAATTTTACAATAACAGCATTTATAATAATAGTAGCTCTGTATTAGATATTAATTTAGGCAATAATATTCAGGTAAAAAACAATATTGTAGCCAATAACCTTGGACAAGCCATTTACATAAATGCTGAAAATACGAGCAATCTTTCATTTACAAATAATAATGTATGGGGTAATCATTATGCAAATCAGGCTGATAGAAATTATGATGATCAATCATTCTCACTTCATGACCAGACTGGCATTAATGGAAATATTTCCGTTAATCCGCAATTTGATAGTATGTATCACTTGCTAACTGGTTCTCCCTGTATCAATACCGGAGTGAATGTTGGATTACCCTATTCTGGCACTGCTCCTGATATGGGCGCTTATGAAACGAATTTGCCGACAGGCAGTTTGACTATTCAATCGAATACTACCGCTAATTTTGTGATTTCCAAGCCGGACGGAAGTTCAATATCCATTACAGCCGGACAAACGTTATCCAATTTGGAACAAGGTTTTTATGGTATCTATCCGCAAGAAATTTACGGATATTATACCCCACGACCGACAATTCAAAAAATAACGCAAGGAACAAACATCATTCAATTAAATTATACTGCTGACACACAGGCGCCAGAAGCAAAACTTTATTTGAATGCAGGAGATTTCTTTACGCATAGTCGCTATATTTCTATCTACAACGATGTGGTTGATGAAGTAAATGGATTGAGTGAAGGTGCTTTAATGCAATTCAGTAACGATGGCACAATTTGGAGTCCGCAAGAGCCGCTTTCTAATAAAAAACTACTTTGGGATTTGGCTTCTTATGGTGGAAATTTAACCGCGGGAGAGAAAACAATATATGCAAAATTCTGTGACGCCAAAGGAAATTGGAGCAAGGCAATTACCGAGACCATAGAGTTTATCCCAGAGGGGAGAATAATTGTTGTTACTCCCGAAACTGTTATTAACTATACAAATAGAACAGATGGCGATATTCTTTTACTAACAAAGGGACAACACTATTTTAGTCAATTAGGAGGTTCTTCTGTTCGACAAAAAATGAAATTTCAAGGGATTGCCAAAGATGCAAAACTCTATGGAGGAACTTTATATGAACCTATCAAGTTTGACAATATAACATTAGAGAATATAAATCTATACAGCACGAAAAGTTCTTTTACTAACATTGTGATGCCTACCGGATATCTACCTATAACCTCGAATACAAATGTTTTAATTGCCAATTCAATATTTACAGGCGAATCTAATAATGGCGGTTTAATCAATTTAGGAACTTCTAACGCAACATTAGATTGTTATAACAATGTCATAAAAGGCAAAGGAGATGAAAATTTAGCACAATCTTATTTGTCTGGAATGCGGATTTTGGCAAATGAAAATAACAAATTAATAAGAGTCAAAAACAATATCCTTTTTGATTTTTCGTCTGCTTCGTATTCTGGTGCAATCGTAGTGCAAAGGAACAACATTAATTTTGGCAATGTCGAAATTAGCAACAATAATTTTTACAATAACAGAATAGATTTAGAAAGTGTTAGACTTTTAATAGAAAACATTCAACCTTATCATATTGTTCCCGATCTTATAAATGATGACAGTTATAAATTACAAACAAACTCAGTACTCCGCAATCTTGGCTCTGACAACATTATTCATCGCAACCACGATGGCAGCAAAAACACGCTCGGCATAGAGGGCGGCTTGTTTTACAATACCGTTCCGGTTGCCAATGCAACAGCAACATCAAAAAATATGCAAGTTAGCTTAGATGCTTCGGGTTCTTCTGATGAACAAACTCCAACAGGATATTTGCAATACCGTTGGGATTATAACAACGACGGTGTTTTCGACACAAATTTCTTGCTTAGCCCTTTACACACGGCTTCTGCTGAATTGTTGGGAGACACTATTGTTGCTTGGGTTTTTGATGAACATTTTTCAATGAACTATGTGAAAATAGCCAAAGCGGATATAAAAATTTTACCAGACGATGCCCAATTATCAGCTATAGTAACAGGAAATACGTATTGTGCCGGCTCAGAATTAAATTTAACGACAACGATTGTGGGAGAATTTGATAATGACAATCTGTTTACCGTCGAATTATCTGATGCTTTCGGTAATTTTACCAATGCAACCATTTTAGATAATATTTATGGAAACAGCATTGAAAAAGCTCAGCTTTCGATAAATCTTCCTGGCAATTTAGTGCAAGGCAGTTACAAAATACGCCTTTCCTCTTCCGAGCCTCCAATTAAAGGGCAAGCAAGTGAAGCGTTTACTATAAATGCATCTCGAATACCAGAAGTTACCATTTCAGCTAACAAGCAGGAGATTTGTGAAGGTACAAATGTTATTTTCGGTGCGAATATTCAAAATGCGAACGGTGAAAAATCATATAAATGGTATATAAATGATCAACTTGTTGGCGCTAATTCACCTGCATTTTCTACAAATACTTTGCAAAACGGTGATGTCATAAAAATGGAACTGACTTGCATAAGTGGTTGCTATTTTCCATCTGTAGTTGTTTCAAATGAAATTTCAATGATAGTAAATTCTCTGCAAACGCCCTATGTTGAAATAATCACCTCATATTACGATAATCCGCAAAAAGGAGACCCAATTGATTTGTTTGCTTATGTTGAAAATGGAGGCGACAATCTGACTTATAAATGGTATGTAAATAATATTATAAATGGAGGAAATGATCCTTTTATCACAGTAAATTATGCACCAAATACAACCATTAGTGTAAAAGTGCAATGTAATTCCGATTGTTTGAAAAATGACTATGTAGAAACAAGTTATACATTTTTAGGTTTAGGAGAAAACACTAATATAGAAAGCAATCCAGTAAAACATTTTTCAATCTATCCAAATCCGATAAAAGATTATGTTTTCATTCAAACTGAATTGTCAATAGAAAAGGTAGAAATATATTCATTAACAGGTACTTTGTTGATTATAGAAAATAATTTTAATGGAAAAATATCAATATCTCATTTGCCTAAAGGTGTTTATTTGCTAAAAGTTTATTGTGGAAAAGGAGTAGTTATAAGCAAAATAGTAAAAGAATAAAGAACAAGAAATTAACAAACATAAAAATAGAAGTATGAAAACTGGAATTGAAATAAAATTGAGTTTTGTGTGGCTTAATATTGCTTGTTGGTTCACAAAACCTGTTATTACAATTAAAGATAACGGCAGATATGAAAGAAAATGGGGAACTCATTTTTTTGAATTGCCGGCTGGTAAATATAAAATTGAGATTTTTGTACCTAATCTCAATATAGCTAAGCAATATAATATTATTGTACGCGAAAATGAGGTTACCAATCTATCTTTCTTTGCAAATCCATTAAAAGCAAGGTTATGAACTCCTCCTTTAGCTCGGCGTAGCGTCTTTCGCTACGTCGAGTTAAAAACAAAGCTCCAGCTTTGTAAAACAAAGAATATTAAAAGATTAAAAAGAATATGAATATAGAATTAAAATACAAAGAGATGATTATTGGCAAGTCAGGAGACTTGCTGTTAGCTCGACGTAGCGAAAGACGCTACGCCGAGCGGGGAGTTGTTATTTCTTGCGAATATAATTCAATAGATTTCATAGAGTCATCATTTACAAAAGAACCTATAGCTGTCAGCAAAGATGGTAAACAATTTTACATTAATTTTCAAGGTGATTGTGTTATAAACTGCCCGTAAATTAATAAATAACAAAATATTATATATTGAAGTATATGAAAAGAAAATATTACATACTATTATTACTATTGGGATTTTGTGTCGGAACAGCCTTTTCACAGTTAGATAATCCTCTTGAAAAGCAACGTCAAGAACAGCAGCGTCAAGAACAACAAAAGGAAGCACAAAGACAGCAAGAGCAACAAAAGGACGAAGAAAGACGACAGCAAGAAGAAAAAGAGCGAATCCAAATGTTGAACAATTACCTAATAGACGCAAATACTCTTTATGAATCAGGTAAATACAAGGAAGCGTTAGAAAAATACAATTTATATCGTGAAGCTTCTGGAACAAGCATAAGTGATCAAATCAAGAAGGCGGAAGAGTGCTTTAACAATCTTACACTTGCTAATAGCTTTTTTGAAAAAAAAGAATATAAAAAAGCATCAGATTTTTATAATAACATATTGAAGATAAATGAAAAAGATATTAATGCCATAAATCAAATAGATTTATGCAAAAAGAACTTACTACCGAATTTACCTTCATATTATAAGGAAATACCTAATATTCCGCGAGGGTATAGCGATTATTATAGTTTCTCAAATGGATTTGCAATTATCGAGATAGAAAGAAACATAGACAAATTAGGAATGTCTAAAGAAACAAAATATGGTTTATTAAATTATTTAGGAAAAGAAATACTACCTTGTAAATATGATCGTATAAATCGTCGGTTTTCAGATAATTTATGTTTAATTGATTCAGGAGGATATTGGAGATTTATAGATAGAGATGGCAACACTGCAATATATAAAGATACCCAAAAGGACTTTTCAAATGGTTTGTTAGGCGTTAAGTCGAGCGAGGGTTGGGGATTTATTGATGAATCGGGGAAAGAAATAATTCCATGTCAATATGATGAAGCGAAACCCTTTTCAGAAGGTTTATCCCTTGTATATCAAGATGAAAAATATTTTTTTATTGATGTAAAAGGGAAAGTTGTATTAGATGTATCACAATATCGTGGAGCTGAATCTTTTCATGATGGATTATCTAAAGTTTATAAAAATGATAAACATGGTTATATTGATATAACAGGCAAAGAAGTAGTTCCATGCGTTTATGATTACATCGAATTTTCGGATGGATTGTTTTTTATCGGGGAAAGAAAAGGATTTGATCATCTTGAAAACGTAATTAAGTGGGGATTAATAGATATAACAGGAAAAATAATCATACCCTATACTTATATTACTCTCGTTCCTATACTACACCCACCAGATCGTATTGGACCATATTTTGTTGATGGAGTAGCTGTAGTCCGTAAAAAAGATGATTGGGGTTCATGTGGTATTATAAATAAAACAGGTGATATAGTTGTCCCGTTTAAATATAATATTTTTCATTCTGATATCTATTCTGATATCTCTGAAGGCATGATCAAGGTCGGCGATAAAAATTCAAAAGTTGGATTTTATGACATAAATGGAAATAATGTTATTCCATGCAAATATGATAAAAATGGAGCAAAAAATTTTCATGATGGTTTTGCTTTTGTTGGATTAAATGGAAAAGGTGGGTTTATTGATAAAGCGGGAAAAGAGATTACCAAATTAATATATGACTTGTCTTGGGATTTTAGAGGAGGCGATAGATATGGAACTTTTAACAATGGGATCGCTATTGTTGGGCTTAATAGGAAATACGGTTTAATAGACAAAGCCGGAAAAGAGATTATATCATGTATTTATGATGACATCATTGATAGTTTTGATAATGGTTATTCACGAGTAAGGTTAAATGATAAGTTGGGTGTAGTTAACAAAACCGGAAAAGTTGTTATTCCTTGCGAATATAATTCAATAGATTTCATAGAATCATCATTTACAAAAGAACCTATAGCTGTCAGCAAAGATGGTAAACAATTTTACATTAATTTTCAAGGTGATTGTGTTATAAACTGTCCGTAAATTAATAAATAACAAAATATTATATATTGAAGTATATGAAAAGAAAATATTATATATTATTATTACTACTGGGATTTTCTGTCGGAACAGTCTTTTCACAAAAACAGTTAGATAATCCTCTTGAGCAACAGCGCAGGGAACAACAGCGTCAGGAGCAACAAAAGGAAGCACAAAGATTAAAAGCACAACGAGAAAAACAGGAACGTGAAGCTGAAGAACAGAAAAGATTAGAAGATACAAAGAAGCGGTTAGAGGATTATAATTTTGTCGGCAAAAACACATTAGGCTCTTATTGGATAGTACAAAAAAAAGTATCGCCTTATCAATGGGGAATTATTGACAAAGAAGGGAATGTGAAGGTTTCTTTCACTTATGATCAAGTTTCTATGCAATTAAAAAATAACTATTATGCTTTGCGAAACGCTCAAGGATGGGATGTGTATAACGCCTCGCTCTCTAAAATAGCTTCAGGTATTGCAGATTTGAAAGAATATCAATAATAAAACAGCAATTATTCATGAAAAAAACAATTTTATTATCAATTTTTATATTAAGCTGTTTATCAGCTTTTGCCCAAAACTACAAGGAACAGGGCGACGCTATGGCAAAAGACGGGAATTATAGTGGTGCAGCCGCCATGTATCGTGACTGTATGGAGCAGGACGATGAATGTTTATTCAAATTATTTAAGTTATTATATGACGAAAAGATTGCTCCTCAATTTACAGACGAACTCTACCGGTTAATCACTCCACTTGCCGAAAAGGGAGATGCAAGAGCTCAATTTTACCTGGGCTATATGTATTCTAATGATGGCTTTGGCGTTACTAAGAATTATACAGAAGCTGTAAAATGGTATGCTAAAGCAGCTGAACAAGGAGAAAGTGGTGCTCAAAATAATCTGGGCGTTATGTACCGTGATGGCTTAGGCGTAAAACAAGATTATAACGAAGCTGTAAAATGGTTCCAAAAGAGTGCGGAGCAAGGCTATGCACTCGCTCAAGTTAGCTTAGGCTGGATGTATGAAAAAGGTAATGGTGTCACTCAAAATTATGAAGAAGCTGTAAAATGGTATAAAAAAAGTGCAGAGCAAGGCTATGCACGCGCTCAAGTTAGCTTAGGCTGGATGTATGAAAAAGGTAATGGTGTCACTCAAAATT
>JGI24699J35502_11133989_pt1 | contig 23069 bp, 25 predicted proteins | sample TergutMp193P4_FD_35502 | JGI IMG/M metagenome (IMG submission 35502)
CTCAACACCTGCGAACCCCCATCAGGATCCGCCACCACACTCAACGCCGGACCACCATCCTGAGTCCACGGAGCATACGAACCATCCTCAAAATTCAGGCTCCATACGATCTGATCTGCCGCCGCAGCGGGAGAGACCATGAAGCCACTGCCTACCGTCAACGCGCCGATCATGAGCACAGCTGCAGAGAACAGAGCAGCGGCTTTTCCAGCGAGACGTTTTTTCTGGGCCATTTCATCCCTTTCGGTTTTCGTCGCACACCCCCATGGCATGCAGATACGACTTACCTGTCATTCTGGCACTATCATGTATATCGTCAAGAGAATCACGAAAAGACAACTATTATGGTACGAAACTTACGTGCTTGTACCCCTTATACGAACGAAAGTACACCGAACGAAAATTGAGGGCGTACATTGTGTCTCAGAGATTTTCCGAAAGGACAGGTGACGATGCCGCTCTATTCAGTCGCCATGATGCAGGAGGCGGAACGCCGTGCCGGGACCGAGTATGGGATCAGCTTGACGGCTTTGATGGATCGGGCCGGGAAGGGTCTGGCCCGAGCCGTCCTCGACATGACCGGATCGCCGCCGGGCACGGCGGGAATTTTCTGCGGCAGCGGGAACAACGGAGGCGACGGATACGTGTGCGCCCGGGAATTGCTGCAGGCGGGGATGACGGTGACCGTGTACGCGGCGCGTCCGCCTCACCCGGAGGGACTCGCCTTCGAAGCGGCTGCGGGATACCGCGCAGCCGGAGGCGTCGTTGTGCCGGCTGACGACCTGACCGCAGTCGATGCCGACATAGTGGTCGATTGCCTTCTGGGCACGGGACTCGCCCACCCGGTCATCGGTTCGTACGCTTCCCTGATCGCCCTCATCAACGAGACGCCCCTCCCCGTGCTCGCCTGTGACGTGCCCAGCGGGGTCGGCGCCGACGACGGCGCCGTCATGGGACTGGCCGTCGAAGCCGACCGTACCCTCATGATGGGACTGGCCAAACCAGCCTGCGCGATCGCTCCGGGTTGTGACTATTTTGGAGATACCGAGATCTGCGACATCGGCCTTCCCCCGGCCCTGGTCTCCACCCTGACCCCTGTCAGCGGGCGCCGATCTGCGTCAGAACACTTGCGGGGACCTCGCTGACGTCGATGACGTTCCAGCCATTGACGAGGTATTTGCTGGACTTCACATAAATGTAAGTACCGGGCTGGGGATACCCCGCCGGGTCGTCGCCTCTCACAGTGAACACCACATCTTTGGCCTCGCCTTGTTCGTTGTACGCGGTGAGTTCGAAATCTTTGCCGAGCCCGACGTTGGAACCGTCCTGCTTGTGTAGCATCTGCGGGGTGAGGTCGTAATCCACGGGCACCATCGTGTAGTAGTCGGTCCCGACATAGTGGTCCTGGTAATACCCCTTGGCCCAGACCCCGCCGCCGATGAGGAGGAGGACGACGGCGGCCACGCCGATCAGCGCTCCGGTGTGCTTCTTCTTCTGCATGACGAGAAACTCCATTTCTTTGTGTTCGCAGCCAGGAAAATTGTTTCAACCGGCATTGGGGAAAGCATACCCAGACCCACAAATTGACATCCGTCGAAATTTGAGTTTTGACAACGTAAATCATCCTGCCGCAGTGAGGAATCTCCTCCCCTGGTACGAGACCAGCTGAGGCGATCCTCCTGCGGCAGGATGAGATTCAAGCCACTGGACGATCAGGCGATCAACCCGCCATTGATGAATAGCGGGATGGTCAGGATCGCGACCATGTTGACCGCCTTGATCAAGGCGTTGAGGCCCGGACCCGAGGTGTCCTTGGTGGGATCGCCCACGGTGTCGCCGACGATGGCGGCCTTGTGGGCCTCCGAGCCCTTGCCGCCGTACAAACCGTCGGTCTCGATCAGCTTCTTGGCGTTGTCCCACGCCCCGCCGGCGTTGTTCAGCACCATCGCCAGCATCAGTCCGGAGACGATGATGCCGATCAGGACCCCCGCCATGCCCGGAGTGCCGAGTATCCAGCCGACCAGAAGAGGCACCACGACTCCCAAACAGCCCGGGACGATCATCTCGCGCAGCGCTGCCTTGGTCACGATGTCGACGCATTTGGCGTAGTCGGGGGTGTCGGTGCCGGTCAAGATCCCGGGAATGGCCTTCAGCTGACGGCGTACCTCGACGACCACATTCATGGCGGCATTGCTGACCGCGCGCATCGTCAGGGAGGTGAAGGCGAAAGGCAGCAGGGCTCCGATGAACAGACCCACCAGGACGATGGGATTGGTGATGTCCAACTGGACCACGCGGCCGCCCTCGATCATCCTGGAGTGATAGTCGGAGAACAGTGCCAGCGAGCCCAAGGCCGCCGACCCGATGGCGTACCCCTTCGTGATGGCCTTTGTCGTATTGCCCACACCGTCCAGTTTGTCGGTGATCTCGCGGACCCTTTCGGGCTGTCCGCTCATCTCCGCGATGCCGCCCGCATTGTCGGTGATCGGCCCGTACGAGTCGAGGGCGACCATCATACCGGCCGTCGAGAGCATCGACACCGCCGCGATGGCGATCCCGTACAGCCCCTTCATCGGGGAGTCGACGCTCCCGCCGCTGAGGAAGAAAGCAGCCAGAATTCCGATGACGATGGTGATCGTCGGCATGATCGTCGACTCCATGCCGACCGCCAACCCGGTGATGACGTTCGTACCCGCACCGGTCTGGCTGGCTGCGGCGACCGATTTGACCGGTTTGTGGTGCGTCTCCGTGTAGTACTGGGTGAAAACGAACATGAGCACGGTGACGGCGATGCCGATCAGGGTGGACCAGAAGTAGCCGATCCCGCCGGTCCCCCACACGCCTATGGTGACGCCGAGGAAGGCCAGGGCGCTCAGCCCCGCAGCCACGCCGACACCCTTGTACATGGCGTTCATGACGTGGAAGGTCGGTCCCATGCGCACGAAGAACACGGCGATGATCGAGGCGATGATGGCCACGGCCCCCAGAAGCAAGGGGTACGTCACCTCTTTGGAACCGAAGTCGCTGCCCGCCACCATGGACGAACCGATGAGCATGGCCGCCAGCAGTGTGACGGCATAGGTCTCGAACAGGTCGGCGCCCATGCCGGCGCAGTCGCCCACATTGTCGCCCACATTGTCAGCGATCGTCGCGGGGTTCTTGGGGCTGTCCTCGGGAAGACCCGCCTCGATCTTTCCCACAATGTCGGCGCCGACGTCGGCTGCCTTGGTGTAGATGCCGCCGCCGACACGGGCGAATAGCGAGATCAGAGAGGCGCCGAACCCGAATCCGACAACGATGGTGACATCGCGGGAGATAATGTAGGTCAAGCTGACGCCCAAAAGGGACAGTCCGACCACGGCCAGGCCCGTCACAGATCCGCCGCGGAAAGCGACGTTCAACGCATCCTTCAGGGATTTCTCAGCGGCCGCAGCCGTACGGACGTTGGCCCGTACCGACACGTTCATGCCGATGAATCCCGCGACGCCGGAAGCGATGGAACCGACGAGGTAGCTGACAGCCACCCACGGTCCCAACGCGACACCGATCACGACAGCCAAGATCACAGCCACGACTGCGATCGTACGGTACTGACGCGACAGATAGGCCATCGCGCCCTCCTGGATCGCATGGGCGACCTCTCTCATTTTTTCGTCACCGGCGTCCTGGGCCAGGACATGGCGGGCGATCAATCCAGCCATGACGATGCTGATCAGACCAGCTAATGGAACCACGAAAAGGAGATGAGCTAATTGCATATAGGTTTTCCCTTACAACTTGGGGCTGGTAGAAGTCCTCATCGCTGAGTCCTCTCTGTTGGATAGAACCTACCGCAATCCTCACCCACGACACCGGTATGACTCACCTTATTCCACCATTTGAAACGACTGATATTGTTTTTCCAATGAACTTATTCCTGGGGTTGAGCGGTTCGTACTCAAGTTTTGTATTGTCAGCGTCGTGTCGCGCGTCTCAACCCTGTTGAGATAGTAGATTTATATCAGCGGAGATGGATTTCCGCGAGAAGGGGGGTCCTTCACTCATGGTGACGAAGACAGCCGTTTTGACCAGACAGTTACCCAACACTGTGTCATGGGTACGAATCCTGGGTGCTCTCGCGCTCCCCTTCCTCATGTGGGAAAGCTGGGAGTGCACGATCAGCCTGCCCTGGTTCGGCACATTCATCGGCGTTCCGCTGGCGTGGATCATCGTGTACCTGGTGTTGGTGTCCACCGACGGGATCGACGGGGCGCTGGCCCGCGGTCTGGGCGTCTCCAGCGGTTTCGGCGCCAAGTTGGACGCCCTCGGGGACGCATTTCTCCTCGTGGTGGGAGGAACCTGCGTTTTCGCCCGGTTCGCCTGGGACGATCTGTCCGCTTTTCGGTTCTGGTTCTACATCGGCATCATGGTGCAGATTTTGTCGGATAAGTTCATTGTGTACGCCATTTCAAAGAGACGCTTCGGCACGGGGAACATGCTGCATTCGATTCCGCACAAGGTGTTCGCTGTCGGTGCGTACCTCATGATCGCGTATTGGGCATTCACCCGCACAATCGAACCGTGGTCGATACTCACCCTGTGGGCCATCATGACGTACGCGGTCATCGACGAACTCATCTATATAGCCCGGGCGGCGCAGTACAACGTCGATTTCAAAGGCCACGGCTTCGAGTGGTACGCCCCCAGAAAACCAGTCACCGGGGTCAGGTAGCTCTATCGGAAGCTGTGAAACCCTTGCTGACGATACTCTATTCTGCATTGAAATGGGGTTGTTTCTAGATATACTCTTCTCAAGATAGTGAGAATTGAGGCCAGCACATATGGAACCAGAGAAAGTGCAGGAAATCCGAAGTGCATGGTTCACCCAGATAGCCCATCGTATTGTGCCCGAAGCCCTTGTGGCGTGTGTACCGAAAATTGAACAACTGCCTCCTTACGAACAAGCAGTAGTTGTGCTCGGAGTCGGAATTGGACATATGCTGGGTATTGACGACGATGACCTGACATTCGGATCCATACTCACTCACGCTGATGTGGAATACATAATTTCCAGTTGGTGGCGTACGGGGTATATCGACCCGGATGTGGCTGCCTGGCTCATGCAAACCATTCAATCGATGGTTTGGGCCATAAAACATTTACAACGAAAATCAAATTCATGTCTTCTCCAATGGTTTGAACACAGCGATCTCAGAAATCGAGTACTTCAGTATTGGCAGCATTTTGACGATGACCATGTGGACTTTAACAGTCAAATCCAAGATCTTTGTATGCCAATGCCCGATTGCGATTCTCTATCAGAGCTATTTGAGGCTCTGTTGCGTCATTACCCCAGCATGAAAGTACTTCTGTCTCTCTCACCCCTTGAATCACGACTTTTAGGTGTAGATCCGGAGCGAGACAGTGCTCGTGAATTACTTCAAGGAATCCGACACACTCTATACATTCCACAGATCGTTCCCGGTTCCTGGCCTGGCATGTATGAGGGTCCAACTCCTGGATGGGTTGAAGAGATCGTTACCGTGGATGGCGCACGGTTGTTCCACTCAGGCTCAGGGTATATTGCGTCAGTATTTTTTGTTGCGGAAAGCGATGAGGACGAACAAGCACTTCAGAAATGGATGTATTCTCCAGAAATTGGCTACAGGTTCGAGAATGATAACTTGGCTTTTCTTGTGATCATTCTTCAGTTTCCAGAAGGACCTGGGTATTTAGAGTATCGCTACTATCACAATGACAACAGGTCAGCGGACAGACTCAAGGCGCTCTTAGGGACTGGGTTCCTTCGGCTGGAGATCTATCGATTATGCGAAGATGGAACGGTCAGACATAGGTGGAACTTCGGAATAGACCTGATGGATTCACTCGCACCACTTGAACAGCACTTACGTGAATGGACGAAATCGCATTCGCCGAGTTTGTGGCCGACTGCACCAAGCTCAACTGATGTTCTTCAACGCATGAAACATCGCGAACAAAGTCTTTTTGAATCTGTACTTGTCCCATTGAGCGCTCGAAATTCGTCTGAGGAGATAGATCAGGCATGGAAACGCCGACTGCAGGTCCTCGTCAATGCTGCGAACCAGTACGGGAAAGGAGGCATAATTGACGATGCCCAACTTGCGGAGACCCATGAGATTCTCAGGAATGCGGAATCTCACCGTCGACCCGAACCCACTGCTCCCCTGTCCACGAAATGTCTCGGCCCTCATCGTGCCTTTCTGCAATTAACTGTTACGTCAGATGGATACATTGATGGAGCCGCCGCCTACATCGATGACAGTGGGGAGCAGAGAGCCCAAATAATAGACCTGTCGAGAATCAGCTTTGAAGGCCCGTCCAGAAACTACCGGACGTTGTCCATCTATTTGGCGGAAGCATTCGCAGAACTCGATTTTCTGCTTGATAAAGGGGTCAAGGATCTCGTCCTCAATGTGGGCTCTGGTATTTACAACATTCCTTTTCATGACGCGCTACTCATGCGCGGATTCTCCTCCGTCAGCTATCTTCACTCGCTTAATGTCCTTCGCCAGCCTTCTTCAGGATGTTCCAATCCACAATCGCAAGGAATCGTCGTAGGTTATCCAGGATCTGGGAAACAGTTCTTGAGTGCTGTAGGCGCGGAGATAGAGCTCATAGGACGAGTTGCCAAGTTAAACCAGCAGCAAACCGTACCATCAACCTGGCCATCAATAGCGCATGTTACGGGCCATGGGACAACTGGATGTCGAGAGTTTGAAGTAGGCATAGACCTCGGACCTGATGGTGGTTTTCTTTCCGGGCCAAGAATACTTCAACAGATCGATGCATCTGCCACCGAAGTGGCATTCCTGTCGGCATGTAATAGTGGAGCAGGAGACTTTCAGATTGGTCATCAGATTCGAGCAGTACCTCTTGATGTGGCTCTGCTCGAGAAAGGATGTACTGCGGTCGTTTCCACAGCAGCTCCAGTGAATGATTTCGTTGCTATGTTGTTCTCAACACTTTTCCACTGGCATTATGCTAAAACTGCATCGATTTGGAATAGCTATGCCTCCGCACGAGAAGCATTTGCGCAGAACCCACCTCTTCTTCCGGAGGAGGTCCAAATTTTGATGGATCAGCATTTCCCTCAATGGCGTTCATCCCTCCCATCCAGCCAATTCGAAACTTGGCGCCTCTTTCGCCTTTCAGGAACCCATTGGGACATTCCAGAATCAAACTCTTCCGAAAGCTGAAACTCGTCGTGTTTCACGTGTGAATTCATACCCGTCGGGATAGGAGCCCGCCCTCCTCCAGGTGATCAGGAATCGAGAACCCGGGCCTTGGCGGTGGCGAATTCCTCATCGGTGAGGTCGCCCTGAGCGTGGATCTCTGCCAGACGGTTCAATTCGTCCGACATGATCCGTGCCTCGGTCTTTTTGTGATGCCTGTGGTCGGGGTCGTTGATCTGTTCGACCATCCACGAGGCGAGCATTCCGGAGACGATGCCGAGCAGGGCGATCCCGCCGACCATGAGCGCGATGGCCACCAGCCTGCCGGTGTGGGTGACGGGGTAGGTGTCGCCATACCCGACCGTTGTCATGGTGACGGCGGACCACCACAGACCGTCCATGAAATTCTCGATCGACGAGCCCGGTTTTCCTCTCTCAGCTTCAGTCACGGCCAACGCCCCGCAGAAGACGAGAAGGATCACCGCACCGGAAGCGTACACGGCCACACGTTGACGAAGACTGTGCATGGACGACCGGTTGAGAACAGTCAACAATGTCACCAACCTCAGGAGTCGCAGGGGACGCAGGATCGGGATGATGAGGATGAGCAGACTGGGCAGGTTCGCCCAGAACCATTTCCCACGATGCTGGGCCAAGATGAGCCGGGCCGCGTAATCGATCCCGAATGTCACCCATGTCACCGCGATGATCCACTCACAAATCTGATGGACCCATCGGGGAACTCCGGGGTCGATGATCGGCACTGCATAGGCGGCCAGGAACAGGACAGCCGCATCTTGTAAATAATGTTCCGTGTGATCGGCCCATGACTCCAAAGAAACCTTTGCCATGAAACCATATTACAATCCATGATGGAGAATGATTCGTGTATGAGTTGTGGGGGTTCCCACAGGCAAGGAGACACAATGAACGTCATCATCATCGTGGAGTCGTACTTCGGCAACACCTCCCGTATCGCCGAAGCCGTCGCAACTGGTTTGCGAGATCACGGCGCGACCGTGACAGTGGCCGACGCTGCGGCCGTGCCCCCATTGATGGGCGCTGATCTGCTCGCTATCGGCTCGGCGACTCAAGCCAGGGGTTTGCCCATCGCGGCGACTCGGACCATCGCCGAAAAAAAGGGCGGCAAAGCTGGTACGGGAATCGCCGAGTGGCTTGCCAGTTCCCCGTCCGTACGGGGGGTGAAGGTGGCTGTTTTCGATACTGTCATCGCGAAGAACTTCATGGCAGGATCGGCAGCCAGGGCCATGGAGAAACTCCTTGCCCCCATGGGAGCCGTCATCGTGGACCGGAAGAGTTTCATTGTGAAAGGCCAAACCGGTCCTCTGGCCGATGGCGCCCTGAAAGAGGCAGAACAGTGGGGAGCCTCACTGGCCGACTGATCACTGCTCCATAGCCTTCTCGCTGCGACCTTCACGATCGTATGGATGTTGCGGCTGGTGTATTTTGTCCATCTCGGGGTCCCCATCGAAGGAAGTTCTCCTTCAGCAGCCGTTCAGCATTTTCATTGCATTGACAATCACAATGAGGTCCTTACCAAATTGTTCCCGGAGAGTAGTTACTCGGTTTCCAGAATCATGTTTATAGTGGGCGGTGGTTACTCGGCCAGGATTGATACGAACAAGTGCTTGGGCGACTCGCCTCTCCATTTTACTGGATTGAGCCAACTCATCGAAAGCCTTCGCTAGGTGGCCCAATGTCATGCGTTGTACAGCACTTCTCGAATATGTTTTCGTTCTATTGTTTTCATCGATAAAAAGAGGATGACGAGTATCTATTGCATTGGCCAGATAGTCACGCGCATCATCTGCAAGGACACCACACGCATCTTCAAATGACTCCTGCCAGTTTCCCTGCTCGAATAAGTCACGAGCCTTTCCGAGTCTCAGACGTAGTTCCTTTGGAAGCACGGGGAACTCCACAGTCAGAGACAAGTCGCGTGAAGGGTGCATCGTCGTTACTTTGGAATTGCTAATGACATCCACGCCAATACCCAGATCAGCGAGCTTTGCCAGGTCTGATGGCTTGATAGGCTCATCATTGGCTACAACGACGATATAGCGAGTCTCGTTTGATGAAGCGTGTCCGTAGTTAGCCCAGTCTTCTGCCTGGCCCACATTCACCGTTGACGATATTTCATAAAAGCTAGTTGCCTGTTGTTGTATAACGCGAAAAACTGGAACGTTGGGATATTCCAGATCATATGGCTCAATATCAGGAGCAAACCCACGATCGACCAGCCAGTCCCCATAAACGATAACAGCGTCAAGCAAGTCCTCTGGTACCAACTCAAAATCGGATGCTTTCATGACAAGATTCAGTTCCCGAACAATACATTCAAAGTAGAGTACAACTCTTCCAGAGCTTCAAGAGTTGATGCAGAAAGATCCCCGTTCTGTATGAAATCATTAATATTGCTCGTCAGTCTTCTCGCAGCTAGCTCCAGACTATGTTCCTGCTCAGCTCTCTCCACAGAATCCTGATAGGCATCCTGCACGGTGAAAGTGGGATCCTCTATCAGGCGCTTGACACTGTGTTGAACAATGCCAATCGGAACATCCTGCCGTTCAACAGCCCGAGCCATACGTGTCAACAGCCTTGGTTCGACTGTACTGTTTAGGGTATTGGTCTGAAATTTCTGAATTAATGTCCGCTCAAGGGAATGTTGCTCATCTTGGTCAAGAATGCCTTCTCGAGTGAGCGCCTTAGCGCCCCGAGTCACCTCCAAAAGGTGATCCACAGTGAGGGTCTGGTCGGCTCGAGGTAATTCTTCTTCCTTTTCTATAATCTTGAGGTACTCATCAGGTAGTCCGAGAATATTCTTTAGTCGTCTCACCTCGCCTCGGCTCAGGCTGGCTAACTGTGCCAGTTGGCTTTCTGTTGGCAAATGCCCCTCGTTACGCTCATATAATTGCTCAAGCTCTTGGAGCTTCTTTGCTGTAGGAAATGGATCCCAGTCAGACCTCGCATTGTGAATAGCGAACATCATCATGATGTTCGCTATTTGAGATGGCTCAGGTTGAACAATGATGGGAACACGACGAAGACCAAGTTTCTTCGCACAACGCCAACGTCGCTCGCCGTCTAGTAAGACAAACCCCTTTGAGGATGATTCGAATACTGTGAGAGGAACAAGGATCCCATTTGTGCTGATGCTCTCTTCAAGTTCGTTGAGCTCCTTCTCCCGAAAAATGAGCCGTGGGTTCTCGGGGTTTGGTCGAATATCATTTGGTGACGCAACTTTAAGGTTTGTTTCTGATGCCATTACACCGGCCTCCCTATAAGCAGTAACTCTGATGTGCGACCACGTTTCTCCTTGGCCGCCGCAAGCGTTGATGCTCTCTCCATGATAACTTGTTTAAACCTTGGATAGAGTGCGATGATTTGCTCATGATAAGCATTAGTAACAAGTACTATTGCTCCTCGGTCAACAGCTTCCCGCACAGCAACCGATAGACGGACCTGATCTTCCCATGAAAATATCTTCTCGTTGTATTCTATGAACCCATTGTTATTATGGGATGTCACATAAGGCGGATCAACAAATACGACATCGCCGCTGGCGGCACAAGAGAGGCTGTCGCTGAAATCACCACTGGTTATCTGCACACCTGGTCGTGAAATAAGCCGTCCGATTCCTAACAAGTTCTCTTGATCGCATATGTATCCACTTCTCGGAGCCCCCCATGGAACATTGAATTCACCATTGAGATTCACGCGATAAAGTCCATTGAATGCTCCCTTATTGAGATAGATAAACCGACCAGCCTGTTCAAAATCACTGCCGCCACGCTCAGCACGAGCTGCATAGTACGCGGTTTTCTCAAGAGGGCGACGAATTGCCTCCTTGTAAACACCTACTGGGTTTTGGCCGATAGTTCGCCACGTTTGGACCAGGGGAATACAGGCATCGTTGAGCAGAGCCACATGTGGTGCCAACTCAAGGAACAGTGAACCTGCTCCAACAAAAGGTTCAATATATCTATTAAATTGTCTAGGGACATGGGGAAGAATCTGCGGAAGCAATCGCCGTTTAGAACCAGCCCAACTAACAAATGGTCTAACTTGAGTCGATACGCCTGAACGGCTATTCAGACTGCGACTATTGCTGGCGTGCACTGATGCAGAATTTACTGTCAAGACGGTTTTCCCCTTTCAGGAACTCTTCCATACACTTGCTTCAATAAACTCCTCCTGTGAGAATAGCTCGAGCGCCGATTTTCTTCCTAAGATTCCACATTCCGATTTATTGGATTGGGTTCCTGGGTCTAGTTTGAGCTATGAGTTAAGTCTATAGGATGTTACCTCCATCTTGGGCATCTTAATAGTGTCTGATCTATGCATTATATCTCTTGCTCTGATGATCTCCTTACATTATAGTAAGGATTCAGAATCAACGTAAGGAGAAGTCGTGCCATCGGCCACCATGACCACCAAGGGACAGATCACTGTGCCCGCAACCGTACGTAACCAGCTCGGCTTGGAACCAGGAACACGAGTGCAGTTCATCGAACTGCCAGATGGCGGTTACGAGTTGAAACCTGCTGCCCTGCCCGTGACAGATCTCAAGGGCTTCTTCGGTCCATGGGAGGGGCCGGCCATCTCCATTGAGGAGATGAACGAAGGTATGGCGCAAGCGGCTGCTGAGGCTAACCGATGATCGGACTCGACACCAATGTGATCATCCGGTATGTCATGCGTGACAATCCGGCACAAGCCACGACAGCGGACAGATTGATTGAGGGATTCACGCCACAGAACCCCGGCTATGTTTCACATATCACGCTTGTCGAGGTGTGGTGGGTTCTCACTCGTGTGTACAAACGAAAAGACGCAGAAGTGGCCTTGTTCATCGACAGCCTGCTCAACACAGCATCTCTTTTGGTCCAGAAGCCTGACCTTGTCCACAAAGCCCTTCGCGCCGTCACGACCAATCATGCTGACTTCGCAGACGCCCTCATCGCCGCTGTCAGCACAGACGACGGTTGTGCTGAGATCAAAACCTTCCACATCGAAGCTGCCCAACGCACGGGCATGACCTTGCTGGCCTGACTGGAATCCACGATGTGACGAGCCTATTGCTTGGTCGGATCGTCAGCGCCGACACGTGCCTCGAGGTACACCAGGGGGAACGCGGCTGTGAGGACCTGCCACTCGGTGACATGGAAACCGTTTGACGAGATGAACGACACATACTCCCGGGGCGTCCATTGCGAATAAACTCTGAAACCGATGAGCTGCAGGACGAACGCGTTGAGATTCCGTGAGTGCTTGGGACGAGCTTGGGAGAAGGTGGGAGCGATCAGCAGGCCACCCGGCCTCAGGACCCTTCTGATCTCAGAGAGCGCGCACGCCGGATCGGGCATGATGTGCAACGCATTCGAAATGATCGCGGCATCGAAACTCTGATCGGGAAACGACAGCGCCGTGGCATCCTCAATAGAGAAACTGACATTGGCGAGAACCTGTTTCTTCCGTGCAGCGTCGATCATGCCCGGCGAAAAATCAGTGGCAGTGACATGCCTCACTCCTGCAGCGATGTGACGGGCGATGAGTCCTGTGCCGGTGGCGACCTCCAACACCTCCATGTCGGGAGCCAACGCCGACGACATCATTTCGTACATCTGCTCATAGGCGCTTTTGTTGAACCAGTCGATCTCCACGTCGTACAACCTGGCGTAGCGGCTCCAAAAGCGTTTGTTCTCACCTGTGTTCATACCATGTCTCCCTCGACCAAACGCTCGGTTCCCCGATGCGGCAGCTGATCATGAGCCGGCCTCGAACAGCCTCCTCGGGTTGTCGGTGATCATACGATAGAGGTCCTCCTGGGGCACGCCGGCTTTCTCCAACGCCGGGAACACGGTCGTGTGAATGAATGTCAGATCGGGTGGCTCGGGGCGAGTCTCGGAATTGTCAGATGCCGGGCGGTGTACGAGACGGCCTCTGTACACCACGAGATCGTGGGACAGCATCATCTGGTCCCCGTACCCTTTCTTCCACAGCGTGGCAATCGTGTCCACACGCGGTTGCAGGCCGAGCATCGTGTCGCAATAAGCGAAACGGTCCATCCCGATGCGGCAGCCGCGTTTCAGGATAGGTTCCAGATAGGACAGGTCGTCCGTGTCACCGCTGTGGCCGAGGATGAACCGGTTGAGGTCGACACCCTCGTGCTCGAAAATATCGAGAATCTCCTGCCCGCTTCTCGCATGGACGTCATGGTGGCAAAACACGGGCAGGCCGGTCGTCGCGGCCACGCGGGCGATGGCAGTCAGCATCTTGTGGAGGTACGGGGTCACCCCTGCACCGCCAACCGCCGCTTTCATGATGCCGGGCATGATCCCCGTGTCAGCGACACCGTTTCGGCACTCGTTCGCAAGGAAATCGTAGATGTCCTCGACGCTGGCCCCCGCGAGCGAGGGTTCCTCCTGGTAATAGAATCCGCTGGACACGATGAAAGTGAGGCCGGCGCGTTCGGCCACATCGCGGATCAACTGTACGTCCCGTCCCACGTTGATCGGTGTGCCGTCGACGATTGTCGTGACGCCGCATTCCTGCTTGACTTTCACAAACGCTGCGGTGGCCGTACCGACCACCGTGTCGTAGTCGAAAAAACGGGACCCGCCGTTCATACGCAACGACCAATCGGCGCCGCCGACGTGTTCGTGGATGAGCGTCGGACCCAATTCGGCGGCATCCACCGGACCCAAGACACTATCGATGAGCATTTGCCATCATCCTTCCCATGAACGGTTCGCATCCCTGCAACCCATTGAAAATAGTTGTTGTACTGACTTTCCCTATTCGGCTTTGCGGACCTCTTCAACCACATCACGATTTTTCGCCCGGTCCATTCCTGCCTCAATCTTGATCCTCACCCACACGTCGTTCAGCGTCTTCTGGCAAGCTTTCATATAATCCCGGTATTGCGACTCATCCTCGTATTTGCGCTTGAGACAATTGTCCAATTCCTCCTCGAGAGCGCTGTAAGCCGGACTGTCGAAGCGGATGTAGAGATCGATCTTTGCTTTGATCCTCGCCAATTTGCTCTGGCTGCACGACGGCTTCATGTACTCAACGATGAATTCATGCATCAGCGAACGAACTTCTTCGATCCAGCGCATGCGGTTCATGGTGACTGCATCGGTCAGCATCTTTCGGTTCGACGTCAATGTGTTGAAGATCAAGACGAGCAGAGTGGTGACGGACGTGATCGTTGTCGCAATAATCAGGGCAAGCTGGGCTGACACAAGGACGCCTCCTTCCCCATCTGCTGCTCGTCAATCCTATTCGCCAAAACTATCGAGCGCCAAGTACGCGTGATCGCTCACCTCATCATTGTGACAGCGGTCATGGCAACTGTCGCGCCGTTGAACGCCAGGTTGCAGAGGAGATGGGCTGTCATACAGACATAGACGTTCTTCGTTGTAATATAGGCGATGCTCAGTGGAATCGCCCACAAACAGGCCTGGGCGAATCCGAGTGGCGACAATGAGTGCTCACTCGCGTACAGCAGTACGGAAACGATCGCCGTCACTGCCAGAACCACCGTCGAACCGAACGACATGACCGCTTTCCTATAGAACAGCTCTTCTGCCACTGGCGGGAGAAGAATGGTGGTGAAGGCGAACGCGACGAGCGCCGGCCACGTATTCACGCCGAACACTCCCATGCCATCGTCGGCGTTCGGAAACACCATCGACAAGAGCGTACCGGCACCGAACATCGCAGCCATCCCCAGCGCCGTCGCCACCACCGGAAGCCAGAATGCCCTCCCCTGCTTGGCGGCATTCCTCCATTCGGAAAGACTCCAATCGTGCCACAACGTGAAATAGACGGCGATGCCAAGATAGAAGGCGAGGTCGCAATACACCCTCGTGTCCTTGTCGAAGGAATTGCAGACGGTGAGGTATGCCGCCTGCCAGACAAGCGCAGGCAGAATCGTGATCCAATACTTCTTGTCTCGGACAGAAGTCTCCATGCAGATATCTTAGTTGGACGGATCGTCAGAGGATGACTCGTCAGACTCGCACGAATAGTCGGCGGAGCGCGTCACTGATTGGGAAAGGTGACCGCCGACCAGTCTTGTCTCATTGTTTCCGTGAGCCGCCCATTTATCGCTATGATGTCACATAGCGGTTGGGCCGGCGCCATCGACGGGCGTCGCCAGCCTCTTGAATAGCAATCGTGACCCTCACGCGATGCAGTGTCGGTCCTGAAAAGTGAGGAGTGACACGTGAAAATCACAGCTATCCGAATCGGCGAAATCTCAGTGCCTCTGAGGACCCCCTTCAAGACGGCGGTACGAACGGCCTACAGCGTCGAGGACGTCATCGTCGAAGTGCACACCGACACCGGCATCGTCGGCTACGGGGAGGCTCCGCCGACGGGACTCATCACCGGGGACACCAAAGGCGCGATCATTGGCGCGCTGCGCGAACACATTATTCCCAGCATCGTCGGAATGGAGTTGGACGGCATCGAAGAAGTCCTCGTCAAACTCAATCGTTGTGTGCTCCACAACACCAGCGCCAAAGCCGCCGTGGACATCGCGTTGTACGACGCTTGGGGGCAAATGCTCGGCGCCCCGCTTTACAAGCTGCTCGGCGGCTATCGACGAGAGGTTCTCACCGACATCACCATCAGCGTCAACTCCCCCGACGAAATGGCCCGGGACGCCGCGGCGGCAGTCGCGCGCGGATTCGACGTTTTGAAGATCAAGGTCGGCAAGAATGCCAGTCTGGACGTGCAGCGCATGATGTCGGTCCGTGAGGCTGTCGGCCCAGACGTACTCCTGCGCATCGACGCCAACCAGGGCTGGACGGCCAAAGAGGCGGTCCAGATTCTGACGAAGATAGAAAACGCCGGGCTCGACATTGAACTCGTCGAACAACCCGTCCCGGCGTACGACATCGACGGCCTCAAGTACGTGACCGATCGCGTGTCGATCCCCGTCATGGCCGACGAGAGCGTGTTCTCCGCCAGTGACGCGCTCACTATTGTGCAGCGGCGAGCGGCGGACATCATCAATATCAAGCTGATGAAGACGGGTGGGCTGTACAACGCGATGAAAATCTGCGATATCGCGGAGATCAGCGGCGTCGAATGCATGATCGGAAGCATGTTGGAGGCCAAGGTGAGTGTCAACGCCGCGGTTCATCTCGCGGCAGCCCGGCGTATCATCACGAAGGCCGATCTTGACGGCCCCGCGCTGTGTAGCGAGGACCCGGTCGAAGGCGGTTCGGTGTTCAACGAGAACATCATTACCGTTTCCGAGGATCCGGGCCTGGGCGTCCGGAAGGTGAATGGTGTCACCTACGTGGACTGATCCCCGGCCGAACCGTACTATAAGCCGTAATATAATTTGTCCCACAATAAAAACAACTCAAAGGTAAGAGGAAGCTATGGAACTAGGTAGTTGGTCGGTTATCCAGCCGGGAACCCCATGGGCATTGTTGGCATTGATCCCGCTGGTCGTCTACATCGTCATGGTGTTCCTCGGCAAGTCCAACAACGCGGGTATCTTCACAGGCATCGTTGTCGGCGCGCTGTTACTGGGGCAAGGCCTCCCGCAGTTGGCCGCGCAATTCCTCACCAGTCTCGGGTCCTCGACCGCCATGATCGGCTTGATCATCATGACCGGCGCCGGTCTCGGGTTGCTGATGAACAAGGCCAGGATCACCCATACTCTGGTGTATTGGATCGTCAAACGGATCGGCGTCGACACACAGACGAAGGCGAAACTCGTCCTCATCATCTGCTCGATCATCATCTGCGGCCTGCTGGGAACGCTCGGCGGCGGGAACGCCGTCATCGCACCCATCCTCATCCCCGTCATGGCCTCCCTGAAGATCACTCCGAGCACGACGGCGACATTGTTCAAGACTGCTGGCGAGGTCGGCCTCATTCTCGGCCCGCTGACCGGTGTGACCCTGATCACCATGAAAGTGACCGGGCTTTCCTACAGTACTTTGATGATCGGCGCATGCATTCCGTTCGCCATCGTATGGCTGCTCGGCACCTGGTTCGCCACCAAGCGGACACAGCGCCGCACCGCCGGCAAAGAGGAATACGAAGTGACCGCCGACATGCAGGATGTCGCCGCGATCACAGTCGACCGCCGCTCGAAGATCAACACCGTCATCTTCCTGGTCGTGTTTGTGGGTCTCATCGTCTACGGCATCCTGGCCAAGCAGGGGACCAGCTACGCGTTGATCGTCATGATCATCCTCGCCGCCGTTGTGGCGATCTGCGGTCGGATGAAGATCGATGACGCCATTTCGACTCTCGTCAAGGGCATCGCGTCTCAGGCCGACATGTTCGTGTTGTTCGTCACCATCGATGTTCTTCTGACGATGGTCTCGGTCGGTGGCGGGTTCGACGCCCTCTCCCAGTTGCTCAGCCACCTGTCCCAGGGCAGCCCGACGGCGGTCATGCTCATCGCTTCCGTTGTCGGCGGGCTGGGCATCGAAGCGGCGGCAGTGGCGGAGATCCAGATCATCTCGGACATGTTCGCCCAAAGCGCTATGGCCACCGGCCTGCCAATGGTCATGTTTGCGATCGCACTGCTCGCGGCCACGCGGCTCACCGGGTCGATCTACCCGACGAGCAACCTCGTGGGCCAGTTGGGCATCGCCAGAGCGCACAACACGAAAGAGGTTCTTCAAGCGTGTTGGATCGCGGCGGCCGTCGTCGCCGTCGCGATCATCATCTGGTCGTTCCTCGGTGTCGCGATCCTCACATGAGGCGGCTTCTCGTGCCATGATGGATCCGCCGAAACGTCGGATGGCCCTCAAGTGTGTGCAATATTGATGAGGGTTTTGAGAATTCCGAGGTGTTCGGATGGCGGTTGACAATAAATATCAAACCGACAATGATGACGCCACGCATGTGACCCTACAAGCCGGCTGAGTTGAAGGTAGCTATCCTCTTCATTATACTGAATGAAGTATTACTCAATAAAAAGGAGTTGGCATGCCTCGTGGGACAGAGACGAATGAGCGCATGCGGCAGGCCTCTGATCAGAAAATCCGGGCTGCCGCCGCGCACGTGTTCGCTGACAAGGGATTGGCGGGAACAAGTATCCAACAGATCGCGAATGCGGCAGGGGTCAGCCTCGGACTGATGTACCACCATTACAGGTCCAAAGAAGAGCTGTTTGTTTCCCTGGTGGAACACGCCGCCCAGGGACTCAGCCGTATCGCCGACCAACTCGCTTCCGACACGGATCCGAAACTGGCCATCGAAGCGGTCGCCACGGACGTCTACCAAGACATGACTGAGCGTGAGGAATCTCTCCATCTTATGGGCCTGATCGTCCAGGGCATCGTGTCCGGCAACGAGACCATCACCGAACAGATCGGCCGCGACAACCGCCATGTCCTCCATGCGGCGGCGGATTGCATCCGCCGCGGCCAGGATCTGGGTGAGTTCGCACCAGGTGACCCAGACGAACTGAGCACGTACTTCTTTGCCAGCATCCAGGGGCTGATCCTGATGCGCCTGTTCAGCCGGGACGTGCCCATGCCGCCCCCGTCGGTGATGACCGCGTTTTTGACTGCGAGCATACGATGACATCCTTCACACAACTATTCCCTGCAAACCCGGCTATTGACGTACGCGGGCTGACTAAGTCTTTCGGTACGACGCCGGTGTTGCGCGGGGTCGACTTCGCCGTACAGGCCGGATCGATCTTCTGCCTGCTCGGGTCAAACGGAGCGGGCAAGTCGACGACGATTCGTATTCTCACCACGCTTCTCAAACCAGATGGTGGGAATGTATCGGTGATGGGGTACGACGTTGTCCGACAAGCTCGGCTCGTACGGCAACATATAGCGTTGACTGGGCAAGCCGCCACAGTGGATGACCTTCTGACGGGACGAGAGAATCTTATTCTGGCCGGCGAACTCTTCCACTCCCCCGCTCCCGAGCACCGCGCGGACGCATTGCTCGGACAATTCGGATTGACTGGAGCCGCAGAGAGGCGCGCCGGGGCGTACTCTGGCGGTATGCGACGCCGACTCGACATTGCAATGGGGCTCACTGGGACCCCGGACGTCATCTTCCTGGACGAGCCGACTACTGGACTCGACCCACAGAACCGGATAGAGATGTGGCACATTATCGACACCCTGGTCGCCGATGGAGCGACGGTGTTCCTCACCACTCAGTACCTTGATGAAGCCGAACGTCTCGCCGCCCATGTGGCGATCCTGCATGAAGGCCGGATCATCGCCGAAGGCACACCTCAAGACCTTCGGGCCAAACTGCCCGGGAGTCGGATCACTTTCACTCTATCGACGCCCGCCGCCCTTGGCGAAGCTGTCGACCGGCTCACACCGTGGCAACCGGTTGCCGATTCAGTCCATATGACAGTGACTATTTCCACTGACGGGTCGTTTGCCGATTCGGCCCAAGCTATTGGCTTTCTCGACGGTGTGGGCGTTGCTTCCATGGAGCAAAGCCAGGTCAGCCTAGAGGATGTCTTCCTCAATCTCGTCGAGCCACCACACCCAGCGGAGGCATGACATGGCATCGGATCTGGTTGTGGGTCTGCGGGACTGTTGGTCGTTGGGCATCCGTGAAATACGGCATGTGTTCAGGCACATCGACGGGCTGTTGACCTCTCTGATCCTCCCGGTCCTGCTCCTGCTGATGTTCACGTACCTCTTCGGCGGCGGGCTCAGTCAGGCGTTGCCCTCTAGGCAGTCGTACCTTGAGTACGTCACACCAGGCATTCTCATCATGGCTGTTTGTTATTGTGCCTCCACGACCGCTGCCCGTGTTAGCACAGACTGGTCGACCGGATTCGTCGAGCGATTGCGTAGCATGCCCATCGTACGGCCTGCTTTCCTCGTCAGCCACATCATGGCAGCAATGGTACGCAATGTGGGTTCTCTCATTGTGGCACTTGGGGTTGCTGTGTTGCTCGGCTATCGCGTTCAGGGCAGTTGGGGTGATACTTTGGTCGCCGGAGCCATCCTCCTGGGGTTTGCCGTCGCCTTGACTTCGCTCGCCGTCCTCATCGGGGTGATGGCGCCCAGCCCCGACGCCGCCAGCACGTACACCATGCTGCTCATGATCCTGCCGTACTTCTCCGGCGCCTTCGTCCCTTTGGGCACCATGCCTACACCATTGCGCGTTGTCTGTCAGTACCAACCCATGAACACGGTATGGACCGCCGTGTCTGAGCTTGTCTCCGGGCAGATGACCTCATCCATCCTCGGCGCCCTCGCGTGGTGCATCGGTCTTACCATTGGCTGCCTTGTGATCAGCAGCATCCTTTTCAACCGGAAGGCCGTCCCGTAAGTGAAATGAGTATGAGGTTCCCCGTATTGGCAGACATGTGATTGTGGGTTGTCTTAGCCTCCGCTGTGGCGGCGGTCATCACAACCGCCACACTGCAAACGCAGCGCCTGGGACGGCTCTTCAGCCTTCTCTGAGGTAGGACTGTCAGGATTGGGAACGGTGCTACGACGGCGCCAGAGGTCTGTGTCCTGGTTGGGAGTGCATGCGATAGCTGACTTGGGATTGCTATAACAACAGCGTGTCAGTCGGCCTGCGAACATGCTCGGATGACATGCCATCCTCATAGTGGAAAGATAGCATTTATGATTTCCATTCCCGGTTCCACCCGCTCATCCCTGACAAGGCGCCTGAACGCCAGGGCCCGTGAACATTGGCCCCAGATTCATGACCTCGCCATCCGGTTCCGCAACCCCTTCGCCTATATCGACGCCGACCTCACCAACGGTGAAACGATCAAGCTGTGCCGGCTACACTACACCGGATGCGACAACACGTGGGGATTCGAAATCTGGCGCGCCTTCCACAACGACTATCAAGACTTCTGGCTACCCACCGGGCCCTCACCTGGCACTGCCGAAGACGCCCTCGACACCGCATGCTGGCACCGCTTCAACAACCACACCCCACCGCCAACGAACTAGCACTCATAACAACTAGCCTGCATTAGACGTTTCGTACTATCCCAGTCCTGGAAGTACGCACGGGCTCATCACTTACCATCCTTCCGTACCAGATCCGCGATAATCGGCTGATCGCATGATGCTTCGTGTGCATCCGACTGCGAACTTCACATGCTTGCCGAACCGATGCCCCACCGGCCCAGTCCCATGACTGCGCCAATCGTAAATCGTCGCCACCGGGATGCCGAGATACTCGGCCAACTCCCCCACACTCAACAAGGGCTCGAGGTCCCATGGATTCATGTCTGTGCTCATGCCGCTCAGGTGAGCGACCATCCCCCCATCAACCCGTATCAACCGAGTGACCCACTCAGAACGTACGCGTGGGAAAAGAGTTTTACATGACGAAAAGATGACCGAGGAAGTCTTCGTACCTCGGAGCATGGTGGTTCATTACTCACTGGATACAAGGCAGCGTACAATGCTCCACTGCCCCAGTACGCGCCATGAAAACGCTTTGCGGTAGTATGGAGTCCTACCATTCAGGAGGTTGGTCGTGCCCACGATGGAGAAGAAGAGTGTGACTGTCACACTGGAACAAGCTCGGTTCATCGGCCAGAAAGTGACGTCTGGGGAATATGCCTCAGACAGCGAAGTCATCCGCGATGCCCTGCGCGTCCTCGCCGAACGTGACCGGGCCGTCGAAGCATGGCTTCGCAACACAGTCGCCGAGACCTACGACCGCGTGAATGCGGGCAATGGGACTTTCTACAGCATCGATCAGGCACGCGAATTGCTTGACACACGTCTACAGGTACCGGTGTGACACAGATTTACACCGTTCACATTGAAGGTCAAGCCCTCGACCAACTCGCTGCCATCGGCGACCATATCGCGCGTCACTCCACAGGACATATTGCCGCAGACTTCGTGAACCGGGTTCTTGACCACGCAGACGACTGTCGCCATTCTTGGATTCTTCTATGGAGGTCAAGACTGGGAAACCATACTCTCCTCCTGACCACATCAATGCACTTCCCATGCGGTGTTCCGTACTCCACAGCAAGACGATCCCCGCGTGAACATCCAGAACGACCATGGCAAAGCAAAGGCATACCAAGTACGCCGAGTCCTTGCCGCCATCGACACACTCACCACTTTGAAAGGAGAAGACTGACGGCCATCATAGACGCCGACCCCTACACCTATCGCGTACGCTACTCACTACTGCCCAGACCTTCACTTTTTTGATAAGGTATCGACCTCCGATGGGGCCACGCAAGGGGCAGGGGGCCCATGTTGGCATAGTCGTATTCAGTCGAAATAGCGGACGACACTGGTGTCGGGGGTGTGGGGGGCGCCGGAGCCTGCGGGATGGCCGACCATGATGCCCACGACCATCTCGTAACCCCACGGGAAAGCCAACGCCTTCGACAAGCGCTCGCCATGGTCGCCCCGTTGGTCGCGGAATGCCTGAGTGGCGTACCCACAGACGCACGTGGCCAGACCCAGCCCGACAGCGGCCAGCGCGATGTTTTCCACCAACAAGCCCACGTCCAGATCGGCCGAGGTGTAGTCGTGCGTGGGCCGGGCTGCGACGACAATGAGCGCGGGCGCGTCGTAGAAAAGGTTCGTGTCACGGGCCTGGACCCGTTCGTACGCGTCACGTTCGTGGCGTGACAGCATCCCTAGCGCCGCGTCGTTGATCTGCTCTATCAGCCCACGATTGGTGACCACTGCCAGGTACCATGGGGCGTTGCCCCGCGAGCTGGGCGCCTGCACACCCGCGAGCGCCAAAGCTTCCAAGTCGGGGCGTGAGACCGGCTCAGCCGTGAACGACCGGCAGGAATAGCGGGCGGCGATGGCGTCCAGAACAGCGTTGCTCATAAAGAATCCTTCCTCAGTGCTTCAAGGCATGATTCTACTCTTG
>JGI24699J35502_11133988_pt1 | contig 23025 bp, 20 predicted proteins | sample TergutMp193P4_FD_35502 | JGI IMG/M metagenome (IMG submission 35502)
CAGAAAAACCTGAAAAGATAAATAATATAAGCAAATATGCGAAAATAGGAAGAAGCACAAATCCAATACCAATACTTATTAATGTCCATTTAACTATCTTATTCATTTTTCATTTTTTTTTACTCAAAATACACTCAATCACCCTTAGAAATTACATAAGTATTTTGTTCCCTCCCTTATCAGGCTGTACTTACTTTTCGGTACGGGATACTTTGTCCACCGCACTGTCCCGCTTGCTACCAGTTCTTAAATACACGCAAAAATACAATATATTTATATCATTTGTGATACTTGATTGAAGATATTTATACACGAACTATTATTTTTTAATTCTTTATGTGTAAGTAGTATCTTTTTTTGTATTTTTGTTCATTTTCCATACAATCAGTTATGACAAAAAGGATTGAGAGAGAAATTCCCTATAGCTAAATGGAGCGCATCAAAAAAATGCTGGCATTTGCCCAATGTCAATGCTGTCAGAAATGAAATAGGTATATCACCCAAAACAAAATTGTAAGAGCCGTCGTCGCCAAATTCATCCGCTTCTTGCTGCTCTTAACCAATTGTACGACTATTTTTCATCAGTATAAGTAAACCCTCTCGCTCTGCGTTCATCTTGAAGCTTTGACCATACGTCTATTCCTTCTTCGCGAAGCACGAAATTGTCGTGTTTAAGTTGGGGGTATCCTTCAAAAAATTCTACGAATTTCTCGCAAGGATAACTCTCGCAGAATGCGCACATTTCGACATTTTTTTCTTGTGCACATATTCTGACTTGACACCCAGGATTTCCACTTCCTTCTTTGCATGAGATACATACGCCTTCTACAGCCATGCCTTTTAGAAATGACCAAAATTTGTCGCCGTCGGGAATGAAATGTATGATTTCTTCAAACCCTGCTTTCTTCATTTCCTCATACAGAATTTTCGATGCAGGTTCAACTTTTACCTTGACCGCACAATTTTCGCAGTAAAGACCGCAATAACAGATGTATCTTTTATTCATAATATTTTATTTTTCAGGAATTTGCCAAAAATAATCAGGATCATGTGTAATTGTTTCCAAATTTTCCATATTGGAACGAGTATAACCAATTGGCAACAATGAAACATAGTTATTTACATTATTGCGATAACGACTTTCAGGGTTAAATTGACTACTTACCGGTACTTTCAGCCAATACAGATTTTTCGCCATGTAGTTCATTAAATATTGTTCTTTTGTCTGTTTGTTTTGATTGTTCCAATTAGCATCTTCGTTCAATATTAATGGGCGACCATCAATTAATCGTTCTCTCACTTCACGGATACCTAGAAAATTTCCATTTTCATCTTTCACATAAGCAGCAAAAGTCGGGTCAATCCAAATCCATTTTTGTAAACTGTCTATCCATACACTGTTAATAACGTGACAATCTTGGTCTTTTTCATCTTTTGGAAGACAAGTAACATAGCGAGATTTCCAACCCATAGATAAATACATTTCATTTAGAGAAATGGCTAAATGTCTGCAATTAATTCCTTTATCTGTTGATTTATGATAATTATACAAGTCAATTGCGTCAAATTCAGCAAGTGCGTAATTATTTCCGTCGTGCCTTATGTTATTGTGAATCCAATACATAATGTTCAAAATTTTAGATATTTCATCACCATTTTCCGCAATGGAATCAAGTTTAAAAAATGTTTTTACATCTTGTAAACGAGCATTTTGGGATGTTTCATAATAAAAATGTGGTAATCCAACAGTATCTGATTTTTCATAACCACCTGCTTGTTTCAAAATAGAAAGATATGTTTTGTCATATATTTCTTTCATCAATGAAACAAAGCGTTTTTCATTACGAATATTATCCAAATCAGTATCTTCTAAAGTATGGTAATAATCTTTATAGCCAAGTCCCACACTTTTTTCAAAAGCCTCAATTGCCTGTTTCTTTTGATTAGACAAGGAATAGGTACAAGCTAAATTATAGTATGCATTTGCTTTAATATTGTCAATATCTGACTGAAATTTGGAAATTTCAGTATCAGACAATTTAACATTTTCGATTAAAGCAATCTGTTCTTTTAGAAATAATTCAGTTTGTTTAAAATCTTTTTTATTGTAGGTTTCCTCGTATTTATTTTCTAATTCATTATATTTGGAAATAAATTCGTTTAAAACCGGCGAATCGGTTTGTCCTAATGCAGTCAATGAAATTAATAAAACTGCTAAAAAAATAAATATTCTTTTCATATTGTTTTTTGTTTTATGTCCGCTCTTATACGTACTTTATTCAAATGATATACATACTTTCTGTGATGATTTTACATTGATTTCAGCACCACCATTACCAATAGTGCCTTCTATATTTGTGCTTTCCATGTTGCCGTGAAAATCTTTCAAGCCGGTTGTTTCTATTTTATTGGCTCTTACATTCAAATTATAACCTTTACGGGAAGGCAAACTCAAGTTGAGACTTCCGCTATTCGACAATTTTACATAATCGCCTACAGACTCTATTTTCACATTCATACTTCCGCCTGAAGTGTGTGCATCTACATTACCAGAAATACCGTCTAAATTCATGCTTCCACCCGAAGTGCCGGTTTTGAGCGTCCCTTTTATATCGCTTACCGTTACGCTGCCGCCACTGGTTGATGCATCAATATCTCCCTTCAGATTGCTCAATCTGAGGCTTCCTCCTGAAGTTTTCAAATTGATTTTTCCACTGCAATTTTTCGCAGTGATACTGCCGCCGCTGGTTTTAAGGTCGATATTGTCTTTTGAGCCTGTCACGGTGATGCTTCCGCCAGAAGTTGCGCCAATCGTATTACCCGAAACATTTTCAATCGACAATGAGCCACCGCTGGTTTTGAAATTTTGCGACCCTGACAAGTAGCCGATATGAATACTCCCGCCACTGGTTTGCAAATTACTATTAACCTGTTTTGGAGCTGTTATTTTAAACGAAATACTCAATCCTTGCGAATTCCCATTGAAATTGTTTTTTTTCTGTTCCGCTACAACATACAATTTTCCGCTTTCGACCTTAATGTCGATGGTATAATTCTCATTGAGAACCTGTTTGATTTTTTCGTCCGACCACCCATTGCGTGAGACATATACTTCAACTATTGCTTTCGAGCCAGCATCGCCTGTCAGCGTTAGGCTACCGCCCGATGTTGAGGCTTCTACTTCTTTGATGGATGACGCCGTGAAGCTACGGGTCATGAACGGAGTTTTTTCCTGTTCTTTGGTGACCGCACAAGAACTTACGGCTAATAATGTACTGACGAATAATATAAATACCTTTTTCATTTTTTTATTTATTTTAATGTTTATATATTTCTGATTTTAACGGCTTGACTTTTATTTAATTCGAGGGCGGGCGAACCTTTATAACTAACCGACGATGCACCAGAAGCATTCACTTTCAACGTAACAGTAGCGTTCACTGTAATTTTGCTTGAACCCGATAATTTGACGTTTGCGGTTCTCACAATAAAGTCTTCAGTCATAATTTTTGATACCCCAGACATATTTATTTTGAAATTGATTGCTGAACCGCTCAATTCAACAGAGCATACGCCACTGGAACTTAATTCTAAATTCGCAGTTTTCAATTCTCCTTGAATTTTTGATGCGCCGGAAATACTTAAATTGGTGTCTCCGGCTACCTTAGCTTTTATCTGAATTTTGCTGGCGCCACTTGCTTCTATATTTAATATATCAGTATTTAAATTCACGTCCATACTGGAAGCGCCGCTGCAATCGATTTTGAATTTTTCTGGAGTAAACAGGTCATTTGCAGTTAATTTACAGGCGCCGGAAAGTGTTACCTTGTCTAAATTTTTCATCACAATAGAAGCTTTCAAAATTTTTATATTCCTAAATTGCTTGCTATTGTCGATATAAAGATATAATACGCCATTTTTCACCTCGCTACGTACATACTGCATCACATTGTCGTCGGCTTCAATAGTAAGCGACTCCGTATTACCTTTACTAACTATAATATTAAACACACTGGAAGCATTTATTCCCGTGAAATCCGATGCCGAACGAGTTTCTTTTCTTTGGCCAAACGCAACCATAGTTGCCAGCCCTGTAATCATCAAAAATAACAATACTCGTTTCATAACTTATAATTTATAATTCATAATTATTAAATCTTCCTCTATCAATTCCAGACTTTTCAGATTTTGAAGATAATAATCCGAAAGAATTAATTTAGCTTTATTGCTCGGAAGTTCTTCCGGAATCTCGCTTTCGAAATCATTATCTACTGTGTCGATGATGCTTTGTACATCGGCCATCACCTGCTGTTGGGTCCATGGGTCTAAGTTCTTGCTAAGTATTTTTATTTGGCCGGCTACGGCATTCATCTTATCTAAGTAACAGAGTTTCATATCAACGGCGTTTTCGCATATAGTCAGACTGTCATCTTTTTTTCCGGCATTTTGCCATATAATACCTATTAAAAATACGATTGCAATAGATGCGGCAATAGAAATACTCCAACTTAATGCAACGATTCGTTTGGATTTGCTATTCATTTTTTGTTGCAGACGTTCGAAATGACCGGGTGCCGGTTCTTCTTCGAACATACTCTTATGGTAGCGTATGTATTTTTCTAATTTATTCATTGTTTAAAATTTTACTTTTTAACATATTGGCTAACTTATCGCGTCCGCGTATGTATTGCGAACGTGCGGTAGATTCTTTGATTTGCAGCACTTGGGCGATTTCTTCAAATTCACATTCTTCAAACAGGCGCATAGATACAACAATACGGTAACCATCGGGCAGGTTATTCAGTTCTTGTTTAATGGATTCTACAGATAACTCCATTTCTTCATCTGGGTCTTCATCGGCAACGGATAGATTATCCACTGGTTCGAAAAGCGGTTTGTTCTTACGTACCTTGTCGATAGATGTCCTGACGGCAATGCTCTGGCTCCATGAATAAAAAGCGTCTTCGTTTTGCAAATTGTCGATATTGCCAAATAACTTCAAAAACACATCGTGCATGACCTCTTCGGCATCCATCGAATTCCCTATGATACGCAAGCAGGTATTGTAAATCCTCCGGTAATGGAGTTGATACAATTCCTTCTGGAATGTCGGGGATTTCTTATCTTTACGGAATAAGTCCATCGCAAATGGTTTTTTATTGATAATATTTTAAAGACGAGATTAGTTTTATTTTGCTGCATCAAAAATATAAATAATTTTGGAAAAATAAGTATGTCATTGCGGGCGTAACGTAGCGAAGATCCGCAATCCCCTTATAATCAAAGTTTATTTTTTCAAGGGATGGTGGGTCGAGTTCGCCATGACATGGTTTTGAAGAAAGTCTCGTAAAAAATTATTGTTTTTCTTAAAAATTCCTTACATTTGCATCAAAATTCAAATAATAAAAAACAATAAATCTCAATATAATATGTCAAAGTCAATAAATGTAGGCGAAAAGATAAAAAATTTTCGAGAATCGAAAAATATTACAAGAGAAGAATTATCGGAAAGAAGCAGTTTGAACCTCGATCAAATTGTGTCGATAGAAGAAAATACCACTTTGCCTTCACTGGCACCACTCATTAAAATTGCGCGGGTTTTGGGTGTACGTTTGGGAACTTTTCTTGACGATAATGATGAATTAGGACCTGTCGTTACGCGCAAAGCGGATAAAACCGAAGGTATCAGTTTTTCAAATAATGCTTCTGAACTGCGTAAACACATGGATTATCATTCGCTGTCGAAAGCCAAAAGCGGTCGCCACATGGAACCTTTCATCATTGATATTATCGCTTCGGAAGCGGAATTTACAGCATCGGCTCACGAAGGCGAAGAGTTTATTTATATACTTGAAGGAATGGTAGAAATCAATTACGGAAAAGATACCTATCTGCTGGGGCAGGGCGACAGCATTTATTACGACTCTATTGTAGCACATCATGTACATTCCTATAATAATACCAACGCTAAAATTTTAGCTGTTGTTTATACTCCGATATAATTTAAAACATGGAATTATTTGACAAAACGTTAGGAGATTGGCTTGAACATTGGGCTTCGGTTACTCCGGATAAGGAATATATCGTTTATTCTGATCGTAATTTACGCTTTACATGGAAAGAATTTGACAACCGAGTGAACGATTTGGCAAAAGGTTTGCTGGCTATCGGCATTAATAAGGGCGACCATGTAGGACTGTGGGCAACCAATGTCCCCGACTGGCTGACTTTTTTATTTGCTTGTGCTAAAATCGGCTCCGTATGTATTACTGTAAATACCAATTACAAGCAAAATGAATTAGAATACCTTTGCCAAGATTCTGATATGCATACGCTTTGTATTATTGACGGTACATGGGATTCTGATTATGTGGAAATGACCTACAACATGCTTCCGGAACTGAAAACGGCCGAACGCGGATATTTACGTAGCGAGCGTTTCCCGTGTATGCGGAATGTGATTTATATCGGACAGGAAAAACATAGAGGCATGTATAATACTGCCGAACTCTTGCTTTTAGGTAAGAATGTGGACGATGAGCAGCTAAATAATATAAAGAAAACTATTCATTGCCACGATGTGGTGAATATGCAATACACATCAGGTACGACAGGTTTTCCAAAAGGCGTAATGCTTTCACATCATAACATTGCGAACAATGGCTATCTAACGGGTGAACACATGGCGTTTACCGACAAAGACAAACTTTGTTGCTGTGTGCCGTTGTTTCATTGTTTCGGTGTGGTATTGGCAACGATGAATGTCTTAACTCACGGTTGTACGCAGGTGATGGTGGAAAAGTTTGATCCGCTGGTGGTGCTTGCTTCCATTCATAAAGAAAAATGTACGGCAATCTACGGCGTACCGACTATGTTTATTGCCGAATTGAACCATCCGATGTTCGACATGTTCGACCTTACGAGTTTACGTACCGGCATTATGGCAGGGTCACTTTGTCCGGTGGAATTGATGAAGCAAGTGAACGAAAAAATGTACACTCAAATTACCATCGTTTACGGCTTGACCGAAACTTCACCCGGTATGACGCAAACCCGTATTGACGACTCTTTTGAAGTGCGTTGCAGCACAGTAGGGCGCGAATATGAATTTACCGAAGTAGCAGTTATCGACCCCGAAACAGGCAAACATTTGGGCATAGTGCAACAAGGCGAACTTTGCTGTCGCGGCTATAATGTTATGAAAGGCTATTATAATAATCCTGAAGCTACCGCAGAAGTCATCGACAAAGACGGATGGTTGCATTCAGGCGATTTAGGCATCCGAGATAAAGATGGCAATTATCGCGTTACGGGGCGTATCAAAGACATGATTATACGTGGAGGTGAGAACATTTATCCGCGTGAAATAGAGGAGTTTCTTTATCATTTGGATGGTGTTAAAGATGTGCAGGTTGCTGCTGTGCCCTCTAAAAAATACGGAGAAGAAGTAGGGGCTTTCATTATTCTTCACGACGGCGTCAAATTAAACGAAGAAGATGTCCGCGATTTTTGTAGAGGCAAGATTGCCCGCCACAAGATTCCCAAATACGTTTTCTTCATGGAAGCTTTCCCAATGACTGGAAGCGGAAAAATTCAAAAATTCAAACTAAAAGATATGAGTTTGGAATTGCTTGCCAAACAAGGTATTGAAGTTACTTGAATTTTTTACGAAAGCAATGGCATTTGTATCAAAGAGAAGCATGTTTTTTCAAAAATCCTTACAAAATCTCATTAATTCTTTTCCCGTTTCGGAAACCAGCCTTTTTCGACTCGCTTCCGTTGCTCGAAAAGTTCGCCGATTGACCAGAAAGATGAAAAGGCTAAAACACCGCAGATAGTCGATAGAATAACGTTGTTGAGAAGCAATGCGGCGATAATTCCGCCAATTCCCATGAGTAAAAAGACCCACCAGCATTTTACGCCGAAATAATATTCCCCTTTGATTACCAAAGGATGAAAAAGTCCGATAATCAAAAATGTAATCAGACCGATAATGATTCCTGTTAAATTATAAGTTTCAATAAATTGCAACATAAAATTATAGTTTATTCGTCAATAATCATTCCGCTGCCGAGACATAAGCGGCAATCTCTGTCATAGACCACGCCGAATTGTCCGGCGGCAATTCCTTGTATTTTGTCGTCCGATTCAATACGGTAGATATCGCCGATTCGCCGAATTTTCCCGAAAGTGAATTCAGGCGTATGGCGGATTTTAAATGCTATTTCCTTTTCATCAGAGAAATCGCCCCAAGGATCTTCGGTAATAAAATTGAAACCTTGCAGATTCACGGTTTTTCCATACTGCGTTTCAGGGTCGTATCCGTTGGAAACATAAATAATATTATCTTCAATATCCTTTTTAATTACAAACCACGGACCGCCGCTCAAATATAATCCTTTGCGCTGACCTATAGTATGAAACCAATAACCTTTATGTTCCCCCAGCGTTTTACCGGTTTCCCATTCTATGATTTTACCGGGGCGTTCACCCATATAACGCCGGATAAAATCGTTGTAATTGATTTTTCCAAGAAAACAAATTCCCTGACTGTCTTTGCGAGCGGCGCTCGGAAGTCCCTGTTCAACGGCAATGGCTCGCACTTCGCTTTTCAGCAAATGACCAATGGGAAACATGAGCTTTGAAACCTGTAAATAGTTTACCTGACCGAGAAAATACGTCTGGTCTTTAATTTTATCGACAGCCGTAGAAAGGTATATTTTATTGTTTATTTCGGTAGTTGTTGCATAATGTCCGGTTGCAATGCGGTCGAAAGCATGTCCCCATTTTTGCTCAAACACACCGAACTTAATCAGCTTATTGCACATAATATCGGGATTAGGCGTCAGTCCGCGCCTTACAGCGTCGATAGTATAACTGACAACATTCTCCCAATATTCTTTGTGCAGCGAAACTACCTCCATTTTACAGCCATATTTCCGGGCAATGAAGGTAGTGATTTCAATATCTTCTTCAGACGGACAATCAATAAACCCGTCCTTATCTTCCATTCCGATTTTTATATAAAAGATAACAGGCTCGTATCCGGCTTCTTTCAACAAATGAACAACGACCGAACTATCTACTCCTCCCGATACTAATGCTGCTATATTCATATATTCATATTCTCAAAAACGAATGCTTAAATCTACGCCCATCGTAAATGGACGGCCTTTTTGCGCCAAACTACGGCCTAAACTTTCGAAGTAAAAAGCTGCATAATCAGTATTCAGCGTGTTGTTTGTCCAAACGCTTAACTCATATATTCCCTTATTGATGGCAGCTTTCGCATTCAGAATTCCATAAAATTTCTGATAAACATCGTTAGCTTCAGTCCAATAAATTTTACCGGCAGCATTGTATTGCGCCTGAATATTAAACCGGTCAATAATCTTATTGGTAAATAGTTTGTTATAAACTAAATTAAGTGAAAGAGTATTTTGCGGAGCGAATGGGATTATTTTTCCTTTGAAATCCTCTCCATCCACTTTGTAATCTTTGAAAGTAGCGCGAGTAAAGCCATAATTGACAATAGCATGGAACGATTCACTGAAACGTGCGGTCAATCCCAAATCGAATCCAAAGCTTCGCGCTTTTCCTGCATTTTTTGTTATTCTTCCTTGTCCGCTTTCCACAAAATCGGTAACCTGAATATCGCGCACATCAATGTAAAAAATAGCTAATTCCGCATAGAGAAAATCGTTTATAGGTTCTCCTTTAAAACCAACTTCGTAATTCCAGGAATATTCGGGTTTATAAGGTACAAGCGAGTCGATTGGTGAAGCTTGAAAGTTTGGATCGTATTTTTCCCGTACTGCATCTTGAACAATGTCGGCAAAATTTTGAATGTTGTATCCGCCAGTCTTATAACCATTAGAGATAGTTGCATATACATAATTCTTGGAATCCAATTCATATTTAAGCGCAATTTTCGGCAATAATTCGGTAAATTTCGTTGACATTTCGCCTTGCAAGGTTGTAACTAATGTACTATCTCTATGAATCACCTGAGGACCTGCTTGAATGGCAATGTCCAGGTCGATATCCATAGAAGTATCATATTCCAAACGTGGTTTTTCGTAATCTAACCGGATTCCTCCAGTAATTGATAAACCATCAATAAATAGATTGTTGTAAGTAGATTGATGAAAAATAGCGCCGCCGTAAGTAGGTGTTTTGAGAAGTCCCGGAATAGGAATTTCCTCATCCACAACATTGAGTTGCGGTGCACGAGGATTGTTTTGATGGATTTGATCAAATGCCGGTTGCAGGATTTGATCAATACCGAATTTTCCCATGGTTGTAATTACATTTGTTTTCAAATCGTTATAAAATCCAAAAATGCCGAACGACCATTGATAATTGTTTGAAGTATTGGACTTCAGAGTCAATTCTTCCACCAACGATTTTTCGTTTTGCAATTGATTTATCCGGAACATATCGGTAACGTTATTATCGATATCCATCTTCATATTGTCGTTGAATTGAAGGAACCCAGTTGCGGAATTAAACACGACATATTCGTTTCGATAACTTAAATTAAGATTATTTGTCCAAGTTTTCCTATTGTAACTTCCCGGATAATTGTAATTCGGATCAGATATTTTCCCATTAACATATTCGCCATAAGGAAATGCTCCTTGCCGGCAAGAGTCGAAATTCAGGGTGTAGGTAATCATCCAATTGGGATTAATTTTCCAGTCGGCACGAACTCTTCCACCAAATGAACGTAGTTTATCCGCTTTTTCTCCTGTATATTGATTGGTGAAATAACCGTTGTTCTTGTTATTGTAGAGACTTAGCGATACGCCTATATTTTCACGGATAAGAAACGAAGTTGTGGCTTTTTCACGCCATAGACCGTAATTTCCTCCGGTATATGAAATTTTGGTATAAGAAGGTTGAAGCGTTGATTGCGTGAATATATTAACAATCCCGCTCATGGCGTTTCGACCATAAAGTGTTCCTTGCGGACCGCGAAGCACTTCCACCCGCTGAATGTCCATAAAGTCGAAATCAAAAACAGACTTGTCCATGTAAGGCATATTATCGACATACATTCCAATGGATTGTCCTGTGCTGCGTTCCCCGATTCCTCGAATGTAAACCGGCGTCGAAAGTTTGGAGCCGTAATCGGCAACAAAAAAATTAGGAATCACAGCGCTCAATCCTTTAATGGAAGTTATTTTTTGTCCGTCAATCATTTGGGGAGTGACAATCGAAACCGAAGCCGGAAAAGACTTTAAATTATTGGTTTCTTTGGTTGAAGAAACAACGACCTCGTCTAAATAACGATTTTTGATAGTGTCCTGAGGTTGCTTATCATTTTCTGCGTGAATGTTAAAAATGGAAAATATCATCCCCATACTTAATAATGAATAAATTGATTTCATAAAAGTAAAAATATTTTTTTGATTATTCAGTGATTTTTAAAAATTTTTGCAAAGATAAACATTTTTTCATCATAAATTGTAACAAATGTTACAAAATTTAATTATAATTACTGAAAATCATAAACGATTAAGGTAGGGAATCGTGCTTAGAGGTATGTCACGTTTAATTATCAATGTTAAATAAATTCCGATTAAAACAGTTCTAAAGCCCAAACGGAGCCACATATTCTCTATCGGAACAAATATAGCTATGCTATACAACAGCATGGCGACAACCAAATAAAGAAAAATGCTTTTTAAATCGTATTTTATCGGATAGTATTTTTGACCTATTATATACGATAGCAACATAATCAAGCCATTGCCGACAAACGATGCCCAAGCGCAAGCCATGTAACTATATTTGGGAATAAAAACTATGTTTATTGCAATAATCACGATAAAGCCAATGGATGAGAGAATAGTGCCCCAATAAGTTTTGTCCGTTAATTTATACCAGATAGACAAATTGAAATAAATTGCGAAAAATAATTCACCCATTAGTACAATGGGAACTACCGGTAATGCGGCAAAATATTTGGGACTGATAAAGTATTTGATAATATCTAAATAGAACATTGTTCCCAGAAAAACCAATAAACCCAGAATGATGAAGTATTTCATTATGTCGGCATACGATTGGGTAGCATTTTTTTCTTTGCTTTTCTCAAAAACAAATGGTTCATAAGCATAACGAAAAGCCTGAGTAAACATCATCATAATTAAAGCAATCCTGAAGCAAGCGCCGTAAACACCTAATTCGTCGAACGTTTTGCTTGCATCAGGATAAACGTTCGGAAAAATCAATTTGTCAATTACCTGATTGCTCATTCCGGCGATACCCATAATCATTAATGGAAAACAATACCGAAACATTTTTTTTGCCAGATTCCAATCGAATTTGTAACTGAATCCTGTCACTTCAGAAAATAAAAAAGCCGTTTGAATACCCGTTGCAAGCAGGTTGGATATAAATACATAACCCAAGTTAAAATTATCTATCCAGAGCCATGAAATGATACTTGGATTATGCTTATTAATCCAAGGACAAACAACTAAAAAAAATACACAAAATAGAGTATAGAGGGTAACATTCAGAATTTTCAGAAATCCAAAACGAATAGTTTTTTTTTGGTAGCGTAAATAAGCGAAAGGGATAGCGCTGATTGTATCTAAACTTAGAATAATAATTATTAGTCGGATATATGCATCGGGAATCTCAGAACTCCAGATTAAAGGTCGTATTTGGTTGAAAAATCCCCAAAATATAATCAGAAACAAGCCTACAATTGCCGCTACGTTTATCAAGGATGTAGCATACACTGTAAACAATTTATATTTATCAGTTTGGGAAACAAAACGGAAAAATCCGGTTTCCATTCCAAAAGTTAAGATGACAATAAAGATTGCAACATATCCGTAGAGATTGGTCATCATGCCAAATTCACTCTCCGCAAGCTTGTAAGTAAAAAGCGAGGTCAATAACCAATTGACCATTCTGACTAAAATCGTGCTTCCTCCGTAAATAGTGCTGTCTTTTACTAATGTTCGCGCTTCTGCCATTGATTTATTTTGTGACCGGGATATGCTTATGGATTTTTATCCAATTTTTTATTTGCCGCAAAGGTATTAAAAAATAAAAATCTTGAAGAATTTATTCATCTATTTTTGAAATTTACTACCTTTGACAATCCAAAGTGGTAATTTCAAAAATAAGAATAAACAATGAATTGGTTTGAATGTAAAATCTCTTATGAGAAAATGATGGAAAATGGGGTTCAGAAAAAGGTAACCGAACCTTATTTAGTCGATGCGCTTTCTTTTACGGAAGCTGAAGCGCGGATAATTGAAGAAATGAAGCCGTTTATTAGCGGCGAGTTTATTGTGATAGATATTAAACGAGCGCGGATTACGGAATTGTTTTTCAATGAAAGCGGCGATAGATACTATAAATTCAAAGTTTTTTTCATTACGCTGGACGAAGTAAGCGGCTCGGAAAAAAAGACTGCAATGCAAATGTTGGCGCAAGCCTCTGATATTAAAGAAGCTATTGCTGTTCTGGAAAATGGAATGAAAGGGTCAATGGCCGATTATGTTATTGCTTCCATTTCTGAAACTCAAATAATGGATGTTTTCCCATTTTCAACTAAACCGAAAGAGTAAATGACAGAGATTGCGGAAAAACTTTACCAACTGAAAAGCGAGGTGCCTGAAAATGTCCGTTTGCTTGCAGTTTCCAAATTTCATCCCGAATCTGTAATTATGGAAGCTTACCATGCGGGGCAACGAATTTTTGGAGAGAACCGCGTACAGGAATTGCTCCCTAAATATGACCATTTACCCAAAGATATCGAATGGCATTTTATCGGACATTTGCAAATGAATAAAGCCAAATATATTGTTCCTTTTGTTCATACTATTCAAAGTATCGATAGTCTGAATTTAGCTGAAACAGTAAATAAAGAAGCAGGTAAATATAATAGGAAAATATGTATTTTGCTTCAGATTCATATTGCGCAGGAAGAACATAAATTCGGATTTTCATACGATGAAGCGGAGGATATATTAAAAAATGGGAAATTATGTCCAATGACAAATCTTGAGATATCTGGTCTAATGGGTATGGCTACACTGACTGACGACTGCTCCCAAATCCGGAATGAATTCCGGCGGCTTAATAACTTTTTTCAACAAATGAAAACCGGTTATTTTGCAGGAAATGACTCATTTAAAGAACTGTCTATCGGCATGAGCGATGACTATTTAATAGCTATTGAAGAAGGAAGTACGATGATCCGGATAGGAAGTAAATTATTCGGACCTCGTTAAAAAATCTATAAAATTAGTTTTTATTTAATAAATTTAATAGCTTTGCACCTCTAATCATTCATTCGAGTTATATTATGAATTTTTTTGAAACGCAATTTGCCGGCTTAAATCTTTCTAACCCAATAATTATTGCAAGTTCGGGTTTGACAAGTTCTGCTGAAAAAAACAAGGAACTCGAAAAAGCAGGAGCGGGAGCAATCATTTTGCAATCTATTTTTGAAGAACAAATTGAAATACAAACAGATACTGCAGAACAGGCAACTTCAACGCAACCCGACGAAGTAAGCCGGAATATTGAAAATGGCGCATATATAAGCGATTATCTGAAGTTAATTCAAGAAACAAAAAGCCGATGTCATATTCCGGTAATCGCAAGTATAATCTGCCATAAAACAGGAAACTGGATTAATTTTGTTCGGCAAATAGAAATGGCGGGCGCCGATGCAATAGAGTTGAATATCTTGGTATTATGTACTGAAAGCAACGGATATGATAATTCCATTGAACAAATTTATTTAAATGTTACGAGGAAAATAAAAGCATTGGTTTCGATACCAGTCATTGTAAAAATCAGTAAATACTTCAGTCATATACTGCAATTAGCTGCTGATTTACAAGTTGCGGGCGCAAACGGAATCGTTTTATTCAATCGATTCTATCAGCCAGATATTGATATTCACCGATTACAATTTCGTTCTGGCGATGTTTTCAGTTCAAGCACAGATATTGCTGATACCTTGCGGTGGACGCCTATTGTCGGCAGTAAACTTCCGAATCTATCCATCGCTTCATGTACAGGAATCCACGATTGGGAAGGAATTATTAAATGCATTCTCTGCGGAGCTTCGGCTGTTGAAATATGCAGTACGGTTTATCAACATGGAAATGAAATTATTTCGGTAATGAAACGAGGAATGGAAGAATGGATGAATCTCATGAAATTCCACTCCATTGGAGAATTTAAATGCAAGTTGAATATGGATTGTTTGAAAGACCCTTCCTTGCATGAACGTAATCAATTTCGAAAATACTTTTCGGATAGAGACTTGTAGTAATTATGAATTTTTTATAATATGTTTTTAAAAGCTGCATTTAAAAATGCTTCGGTATATGTTCAACTTTTGATGCTTTTAGCAATCGTTGCATGCTGCATGATTGGTGCCGTATTTTTTTCTTCTTTGTTGATTATATCCAAAGTTGGAATGTCTCCGGAAGCAATCTTAGAGATCCAGAAAAATTTATTTGATTATCCTGAAATAATAAGGGGAAGTCTGTTGTTAGAAACTTTGGGAATCTTTCTATTTCCATCCATCATTTGCGCTTGGCTGTTTAGTGATAATTACAAAGAATATCTTGGCGTCGATCAACCAATTTATAAACCGGTAGCAATATGGGCGATACTTAGCATAATTGTCGCCGTTCCTTTTATTAATCTGAGTTATCATTTCAATCAACAAATGACGTTTCCAGAATCCTTTAGTTGGTTGGAAAAATGGATGAAAGAAATGGAAGACGCAAATTCTCAGACGTTTGAAGCAATACTCAATACAAAAAACATTTCGACAATTATATTTAATATTTTGATTTCTTGTGTAATTGTCGCTATCAGTGAAGAGTTTATGTTCAGGGGATTATTACAAAAGTTTTTTAGTCGATTAATTCCGAATCCGCATATATTAATATGGATAATAGCTATCCTTTTCAGTGCTATGCATTTGCAGTTTTACGGATTTATTCCACGTCTGATTTTAGGCGGTTGCTTAGGTTATTTGATGTATTACACGAAAACAATCTGGATTCCCATATTGGCGCACTTTACTAATAACTTTTTAAGCCTCGCAACATATTATTTATTCCGGAATAAACCTGACGAAATGCAAAGCATCGACACGATTGGTTCCGGGACAACATGGTGGTTATCGGTTGCTTCTTTGGCATTGTTGTTCTTCTGTTTTTCCCAAATTAAAAAAGCCGGTAATCAATGATACAATATTTGAATTTGTTAAACAGGACGCTTTCTGAAGGCGTGAAAAAGGAAGACCGGACAGGAACGGGAACAATCAGTATATTCGGACACCAGATGCGGTTCGATTTGTCGGAAGGATTCCCTTTACTGACTACCAAAAAATTGCATCTGAAATCCATTATCTACGAATTGCTTTGGTTTTTGAAAGGAGATACTAATATTCGCTATTTAAATGAAAACGGCGTGCGGATATGGAACGAATGGGCAGATGAAAATGGCGACTTAGGTCCTGTTTATGGTTCTCAGTGGCGTTCGTGGCCTGATTATTCCGGTGGAGCCATTGATCAGATCAGTCAAGTCGTCGATATGCTTAAAAATAATCCTGATTCGCGACGGATTATCGTCAATTCATGGAATGTAGCGCTGATCCCTTCCATGAAGCTGCCTCCTTGCCATTGCTTTTTTCAGTTTTACGTAGCGGAGGGGAAACTTTCGCTGCAATTGTATCAGCGAAGCGCCGACATCTTTCTGGGCGTTCCATTTAACATTGCTTCGTATGCGCTGTTGTTGCAGATGATGGCACAGGTAACAGGACTTCAGACAGGTGATTTTGTACACACTTTTGGTGATGCTCACATTTATCTGAATCATATAGAACAAGTAAAATTGCAATTAACTCGCGAACCGCGCCGGTTGCCGGTGATGAAAATAAATCCACAAATAAAATCTATTTTTGATTTCCAGTACGAAGATTTTGAATTAGAAGGATATGACCCTTATCCGCATATTAAAGCTACAGTTTCAATATGATTATATCTCTGATAGCGGTACTTGGATTAAATAACGAAATCGGAAAAGGTGATGAGTTGCTTTGTCATTTGCCTTCCGACTTGAAGCACTTCAAAGCAATTACATCAGGACATACAGTTATTATGGGTCGTAAAACTTTCGAATCGTTGCCGAAAGGTCCACTCCCCAATCGGCGAAACATTGTTGTCAGCCGGAATACACAATTAAAAATTAAGGATGTTGAAGTTTATCCGTCTTTAGATTATGCTCTTCTTAAATCAATTAATGAATTAGAGGTTTTTATTGTGGGAGGCGCTCAAATTTACGCACAGGCATTGCCTTTTGCTGATAAACTTTATATAACCCGCATTCAGGCTTCTTTTCCTGAAGCAGATGTTTTTTTCCCAAAAATAGATAGGAATAATTGGACTGAAATAGACAGAGAACCCTTCCCTGCTGATGATAAAAATCCATATCCGTTCACGTTTTTGGAATATGAAAAACGGTAGAAAAAAGAAGAACCTATCTTAAACCCTAACAGGGTCTTAAAACCTTAACGGGAGTTAATCAACTTATATACCTATCAGAACTGCCTTCTTCTTTCGCCTCCGAATCCGCCTTCAAATCGTCGGGGAGAAGTCATATCGCTTTCCTTCAAAAAGCTCGATTTTGGAAATATGGAAAAACGATAAATAAAACTTCCCATAAAGTAACTCGGAATTACGTTGGATTGCGAGAATTGTAAGTTGCTTGCCGTTTGAGAAGCTGATATATTTTTTCGATCCTGTAAAATATCAAATACTTGTAATCTTAAAGAACCGGTTCCATATTGCTTTTGAAATATCTGTCTGGTAATAGATGCATTCCAAAGGATTTGCCTGACATTATACCCTGCCGGATAACCATTTCTCCAATTGCAGTTTATATCGCTTTCGAGAGTCCACTTGGGAAAGAACGTCCAAAGAATATTTGCCCCACCTGTATAGTTGTAAATATTCTGATTTCTCTCTAAAACGGTTGTATAGGTAACATTACTGTAATTAATCATGCCGTTCATACCTATATAAAAGTTATCATTCGGTTGAAATCTAAAGTTCAGATTGTTCATAATTGTCCGGTTTTTCATAGTATTTTTCTGATTGCTAACAAACGAATTTGCATTTAAAAACTGAGTCATCAAAACGTCTCCTATCGAAAACTTTTTATTCAGCGGTTTATTGAACATACCCATCACTAAGGCACTCCAATTTCCGTTTATATTATCGTAAGTCGTAATATTTCCTCTACCTGATTCTTGCAATTGGGTAATTGTTATAATATCATTTACCACAAAATTTCCACTCATTGCAAAACGATACATCAGTTGAGTTTCCTGAACATATTTATTAAATTCGGCGCGAAGAAAATTAGTATAGCTGGGTTTCAGATTCGGATTTCCTTGAATTACATCGTTCGGACTATTAATATCAACATAAGGATAATCACGAAGCTGATCAGGAGTAGGTTGATTTAAATCGCCTTCATAAACGACTCGTAAATTAGACCGTTGACCGAATATATACCTGAAATTCAGAGTTGGCGAATAATTTACAACATGAACCGGAGATGAAGAAATCAGCGAATCGCCTTTGAAAAGAGGTAATTTTCCACTAAAGTCGGCTGGTATGAATTGAACGGGAACTGCTCCTGTTTTCGGTTGATATGTATCGTTTGTCGCATCAGTCAAATCGACATTGAATCCGAGTGTAAGATTATATTTACCTCGGTCGGCTTTAAAATTTAGTCCGAAACGCTGTTCGGTTGTATTCCGCAATACCGACCGGCTTTGATTTGGTACAATCTGTGCCGTATCGTTCAACAGACTTTCCAAAGCGGCAAAAATATTGTAAGTAGAATTCAGGCTTTCCGTTTCAGAAAACGAATAACGATACACAGCCTGAACAAAATTATTATTTCCAATAGGCTCTACAAAAGAAAGCGTTCCGCGAAAATTGTCAGTTAAACTTTTATTTTCTGCAATTTGATTTTGCCAGAGAATATTATAACTATTTTCCGCCGTATTGTTATAATACGTCTCATTTTTCGGTTGGGAATAATTATTATTGTAATTTCCATTCATATTGATGCTGAACACTCTTCCAATCTTAGAAAATTTGTAAGAATAATCCAAAGTACCTCCAAACCCTAAGATATTTCCTTGCGACGAAGTTAATGATTTAGAATCTAATAAAACAGAGTTATCATTCATGTTAATTCGCTTGTCAAACCCTAATCCATTACGTTCCGGTTGATTGAAACGGAAATTCGGACGGAATACCAAAGTATTCTGACTGTTAGGATTCCAATCCATCCTTAAATTTGAAGAAATATTGTTAGCCGAAGTATAGTTGTTTTGCTTACTAATTTCCTGTTGAGTCTGAGTTTCCGAAAAAGTAATCCGCTCGGAATTTGAAATCAGATTTCTTTCCTGCTTATTATAACGGATATCGCCATTTAAACTCAGTTTTGGAGAAAATTCTTTGTTGATATTGACCATATAATTTTGCGATTTGGTAATTCCAGAGCCGCCGCCACTGCCTCCTCCTCCGCCACCAATGCTCATCGACATTCTTGCGCCGCCACCGCCGCTGGTTCTGCCGCCACCGCTGCCACTACCACCTCCGCCTCCACTGCTTCCTCCTCCGCTCGTGATATCGGCTGTGCCCATATTATTATTGTTATTGACGCTGGCAATCAGCGTAATACGGTCGTTTCCCCGTTGGTGATTGACAAAAGCTGCTTCGTTATATCGAATTTCTTTATTTTTTTGTGTATCCATTTGCGTATCTTTTTGCATGTCTTGACCGGCACCCAATTGAACTGTTCCAATCGTTCCCTGCATCATTCCGGCGCGTACCGTCAAGTTGATAACCGTTTCATCATCTCCCATGTCAAAACCGGTCATTTGCGACATTTCCGATTTGCGGTCGAATACTTGTATTTTTTCAACCATTTCGGCAGGGATATTCTTAGAGGCAATTTGAGGATCATCTGTAAAAAATTCTTTTCCATTTACTAACATTCGGTTTACCGATTTTCCTTGTGCTGTGACATTTCCGTCTTTATCGACATCCACTCCCGGCAATTTTTTCAGTAAATCTTCCACAACGGCGTTTTCGGCTGTTTTAAAAGTGGCAGCATCATATTCCAAAGTATCATTTTTTACAATTATTTCAGGGCGCTTTCCTTCAACAACTGCTTCTTTCAAAAGAATATCGTTCATTTCCATAGGTAATTCTCCTAAACGGACAATAGGCTCTTTTTCATTCAAATTCAAGTCTTTAAAAAGCGGCAAATAACCAATATAAGTAACTTTCAAAATATAACGACCCTGTTTCAGGTTCTGGAAAGAAAATATACCTTTATCATTACTGATAGTTCCATCTACATAAACGCTATCTCCAGCATGTAATAAATCAATAGAGCCTGAAAGAATTGGCTCTCGGCTGGTTTTGTCGATTAATATGCCAGATAATGTTATAGTTGTTTGGCTAAAAGCAGATAATGTGCAAAAAAGCGTGAAGAAAGCTATATATATAAAACTTTTCATAAAATTAGAGTATTATATTTTTTAAGTTAAAATATAGACTAAGTTAATGTCTAAAAGTTTAATAATCCCTTATAATTAATTACTTTTTAACATAATTGCATATTACGGAAATATTGATTAACTTGCACCGCTTTTAAGGGGCATAATTTCCATAAATTATTATAAGTCAAATATATTTTAATGAAAGATTTTTTTTCACTGCTAAAGCGATTGGTTCTGCCGTATAAAAAATATTTAGGACTTAACATTGTGATGAACATCTTGACAGCAATCCTGAATATGTTTTCTTTCTATTTGATTATGCCGATTTTGAATTTACTATTTAAAGTAGAAAAAACCGATTATACCTATATGCCGTTTGATTTTTCTTCTTCCGACTCATGGACTCATATAAAAGATATTGCCATGAATAATTTTAATTGGTATATTTCTCATATCCTTGAAACGAGCGGGGCTTCACGAGTACTATTTATTTTAGCGCTATATTTGATTATAACTACGATTTTCCGGGTTACAACTATGTATCTTTCTTATTATTACATGATTCCTATCCGGACAGGTGTAGTTCGCGACCTGCGTAATCAAATCAATGATAAAATCATTTCTTTGCCCTTGTCTTTTTTCACGGAAGAACGTAAAGGCGACATTTTATCGCGTATTTCCGGCGATGTTAATGAGGTTGAATTTTCCATCATGAGTTCACTGGATATGCTTTTCAAAAATCCTATTATGATTTTTATCTATGTGGCTGTAATGTTTATTATCAGTTGGCAATTAACCCTTTTTGTTCTTGTCCTGCTTCCTATTGCCGGTTATATTATGGGGCGAATAGGTAAAAAATTGAAAAAAAGTTCCTTGCTTGGACAACAACAATGGGGACTATTGATATCGCAGGTGGAAGAAACGCTAAGCGGACTGCGGATTATCAAAGCTTTCAATGCTGAAGATAAAATTTCCAGACGTTTTCATGAACAGAACGATATTTTCAGGAAAATCACCCATCGCATTTTACGTCGTCAGCAATTGGCGCATCCGATGAGCGAGTTGTTAGGTACGGTTGCCATTGCCATTGTATTATGGTACGGTGGTTCTTTGATATTGAACGGACATGGTTCGATAGATGGAGCCAGTTTCATTTATTTTCTAACCATTTTTTATTTATTAATTAATCCTGCTAAAGACTTATCAAAATCGGTTTATTCCATTCAAAAAGGTTTGGCTTCGATAGAAAGGATTGATAAAATAACAAAAGCGGAATCGAACATTCCGGAGTCTAAACATCCGCTTCCAGTTCACCTGAACGAGAGAATCGAATATAAGAATGTTTGGTTTAAATACAGTGAACAATGGGTGATTAAAGGTGCTAATTTAGAAATATCAAAGGGAAAAACCATTGCTTTAGTTGGTCAATCGGGTTCGGGAAAATCGACTTTAGCCGATTTATTGCCTCGCTTTTATGATGTTCAGAAAGGACAGATCACAATCGACGGAGTAGATATCAGAGACGCTAAAATAAAGGATGTGCGGGCATTAATGGGCATTGTCAATCAGGAAGCAATTTTATTTAATGATACATTCTTCAATAATATCGCTTTCGGAGTGAAGCAAGCTACATTTGAAGAAGTGGTGAATGCTGCTAAAATAGCGAATGCGCATGAATTTATTATTCAATCCGAAAATGGATATGAAACTAACATTGGCGATCGAGGCTGTAAACTTTCGGGCGGACAGCGTCAACGCATCAGCATTGCCCGTGCAGTATTGAAAAATCCGCCCCTCTTGATTCTCGACGAAGCAACTTCTGCACTCGATACCGAATCGGAACGCTTAGTGCAAGACGCATTGGATAATTTGATGAAAAACCGGACAACGTTAGTAATTGCCCACCGGCTTTCGACCATCAAAAACGCCGATTGGATTTATGTTATGCACGAGGGAATCATTGTCGAACAGGGAACCCATTCCGACTTAATCGCCTTAAACGGATATTACAGCCACTTGTGCGAAATGCAATCGTTTTGAATGATGACAGATAGATGTTATCTAAATTCCAGAAACAATGCTTTTAACTCATTTTCTTTTTCAAAAGAGTGCATTTTATCCTGCTAAATGATTTATCAAATTACTCTTTCGCTACGTCGAGTTAACAGCAAGTCTCCAGACTTGCAAATACCTTTTCTTTTGTCTTTCCATATTATATTCATATTTTTTATAATCTTTTTATTATACTATATTTTGCAAAGCTTGAGCTTTGCTTTTAATTCGACGTAGCAGGGTAGAATCAATTTCCGCAAATTGTTCTCTCATGCTGTTAACCGGAATATAATAACCTGAGTTCGGGATAAGTGCGTAGTATTAAAGCAAAGATATTCCGATTGTTTGTATCAACAGTAATTCATCCGAAAAAGTGATTAATTTCG
>JGI24699J35502_11133987_pt1 | contig 22805 bp, 20 predicted proteins | sample TergutMp193P4_FD_35502 | JGI IMG/M metagenome (IMG submission 35502)
GGGGTGGTGCTTTTCTACCGATATGTTGTCCCCGGCGGGACAAAAAGAACGAATATTTTTTTGAAACATTGACACATTTTTTACATTCAACCTGTGGAAATATCCGGGTATAACATCCGATAATCATATAATTTTTTTATATAACTGATAGTTCTTTGGGCATGTTGCCCTTTACATGGATTCCATGAAAAACAAATTATCGGCTGAACGTCCCTCCGCTAACGGGATGAAGTCGTTCGACCTGTAAAATAGGCGGCTCACCCGTTAAAAAAGAAAAGGGAAGCTCTTTTTCAGAAACCTCCCTCTTCCTTGCGTACCCGGAGCGGGACTTGAACCCGCACAACCACAATGGTCACAAGATTTTAAGTCTTGCGTGTCTACCATTCCACCATCCGGGCAGACCTCATTAAAAAAGTGAGCGAAAAACGGGACTCGAACCCGCGACCCTAACCTTGGCAAGGTTATGCTCTACCAACTGAGCTATTTTCGCGTTACTTTAACATTGTTCGGTTAAATCTTGCCAAGGTTAGTTTTTACTCTATACCTTTGGGGCAAGATTATGCTCTACCAACCAAGCTATTTTCGCATTTAATGTTTAGGCAAATTTCCATTGATATTTGCCAAGGTTCCCTTTTTACCCTTTGGAGCAAGCAAGATCATGCTTTACTCACCAAACTATTTTCGCATTTTGCGGGTGCAAATATAAGATTGTTTTTTGTTTTCGGCAAACATAAATTTAAAAAAGTAAAAAAGAACAAGTTGACCCATCGACCGGTCAACAGCCGGAAAAATTGCAAATGCATTTTTTCGGCCGTCTTGTTTGCCGGTCGGTTTTTCCGCCAATTCGTTTTATCATTACATAATCGGCGGGTAAAACGCATCTTCGATATGATCAATTTCCCACCCTTTCGGGGTTTTACATATGCTGATGATGTCGAACCGGGGAGAAAGATCGATGTCGTTTAACCGGATATAACCGTCGGCGGCAGAGACAATCCGTTTTATCTTACTCTTTCCCACGGCATCTTCCGGCGCTTCATAATGATTTGATGTCCGTGTTTTGACTTCCGCAATGATTAACTCGCCGTCCTTTTCGGCAATGATATCCAATTCATAACTCCCGTAATGCCAATTGGTATGCAATATCTTATACCCTTTTTTTTGTAAATAAATGCGCGCCTCGTTTTCTCCTTCTTCGCCGGTATGATTGTGTTGAGCCATTTCGATTTACAATTTACGGGTTATTATTTTGTGATATGGGCTTCCGGGATTGTGTCGATGCCCGGATATTGAACAAAAGTAGATAATATCTTTTATATTACAAACAAGTGATGTATTTTTGCGGCGGAAAATGAAAAAAAGAAAGAAACACATAGCCTCCGCATTGCCTCGCACTCATAAAGTTACGATACTGCTTAACGATGAAGAGTATAAGGTGATGCACCGTTATCTTTCCAAATACAAAATAACCAATCGTTCCCGGTGGATGAGGGAGACTGTCATGTCTTCTGTTTTCCGGCGGTTGTCGGAAGATTATCCGACTCTTTTCAGTGAACCGGAAATGAGAGGATGACTTGATGTATCATTTTTGTGCGCTGACAATTCAAATTTTTTACCTCATTCAAGGATAAGTATATGGCAGAATTTAATATCCACTATTTTAAACGCGAAGATGCAAAGACACAAAGTCACAAAGAATTTAAACTTCGCGTCTTTCCGTTTTTGTGGCTTGGCGTTTAAAATATAAATTATTTTTTGCGACATACTTAATATTATTCTTTTTATGCCTTTTTCCGACGAATATTTTATGAAACAGGCGTTGACGGAAGCCGAAAAAGCCTTTGAAAAAGGAGAAATTCCCGTCGGAGCCGTGATTGTTTGCAATGAGCGGATTATTGCACGTGCTTGTAATTTGACCGAAATGTTGACGGATGTGACCGCTCATGCCGAAATGCAGGCGATTACCGCCGCCGCCAATGTTTTGGGATCCAAATATTTGACCGACTGTACGTTGTACGTGACGTTAGAGCCTTGTTCGATGTGTGCCGCCGCCATCGGTTGGGCGCAGATTCCGAAACTGGTTTTTGGGGCATTGGATGAAAAAAAAGGGTATACCCGGTTTGCACCCGGTGTATTGCATCCTAAATGTGTGGTGAAGGCGGGAATCCTGAAGGATGAAGCAGCACGATTGATGAAGGATTTTTTTGCGGGTAAAAGGTAATCGGTGATAATGATAGTTTTTTTAACTCAATGTGAATGTATTTTTGTACTTTTGTCGAACTTTAAGGGGGATGTTTTCTGATGATTAACAGCCTAATTTGTAAATAGTAACTGTAAAATAGTAAGTTATCGGATGAATTTATTGGAATTAAGTGAGCAGGAAATTATTCGCCGGCAGAGTCTGGAAGAGCTTCGCGCATCGGGTATTGATCCTTATCCTGCTGCGGAATATGTGACCAATGCTTTTTCCACGGATATTAAGGCAACGTTCAAAGATGATGAAGAGCGTCGCGACGTGTCGGTTGCGGGGCGCATCATGAGCCGCCGTATCATGGGAAAAGCGTCGTTTATGGAGTTGCAAGATTCGAAAGGGCGTATTCAAATTTATATGACGCGCGATGATATTTGTCCGGACGATAACAAAGATTTATACAACACTGTTTTTAGACGATTACTTGACATCGGCGATTTTGTGGGAATTAAAGGATTTGTTTTTCGCACCCGGATGGGCGAAATCAGTATTCATGCCACGGAATTGACCGTGCTTTCCAAATCGATTCGTCCGCTTCCGATTGTTAAATACAAAGACGGAGTGGCATACGATGCATTCGAAGATCCCGAACAACGCTATCGTCAACGTTATGTCGATTTGGTGGTGAATGAAGGGGTGAAAGACGTTTTCCTGAAACGAACGAAGATCTATCATTCGATGCGGGAATACTTCAATTCGTTCGGCTATATCGAAGTTGAAACGCCTGTTTTGCAGCCGATTCCCGGAGGTGCCGCAGCTCGTCCGTTCATTACGCATCATAATGCGCTGGATATTCCTCTGTATTTACGTGTTGCCGATGAATTGTATTTGAAACGATTGATTGTCGGCGGATTCGAAGGGGTATATGAATTTTCCAAAAATTTCCGTAACGAAGGGATGGACCGGACGCATAATCCGGAGTTTACCTGCATGGAAATTTATGTGGCTTATAAAGACTACAATTGGATGATGAAATTTACCGAAACCATGCTGGAGAAAGTCTGTATGGATATAAACGGAAACACCGAAATGAAAGTCGGGGAAAATATCATCAGTTTTAAAGCGCCGTTTAAGCGCGTGACGATGATTGATGCCATTAAAGAACATACGGGAATCGATATTTCAGGCATGGATGAAAATGCATTGCGTGAGGTTTGTAAAAAATCGGGAATTGAAACAGACAAAACCATGGGTAAAGGAAAGTTGATCGATGAAATTTTCAGCGAAAAATGTGAAGGAAATTACATTCAGCCGACTTTCATCATCGATTACCCGATCGAGATGTCTCCGTTATGCAAGCGTCACAGAAGCAATCCGGAATTGACTGAACGTTTTGAATTGATGGTCAACGGGAAGGAGCTTTGCAATGCTTATTCGGAATTGAACGACCCCATCGATCAATTGGAACGGTTTCAGGAACAATTGAAATTGAGTGAAAAAGGCGATGACGAAGCCATGTTCATCGATATGGATTTTATTCGTGCATTGGAATACGGTATGCCTCCCACTTCGGGAATGGGTATAGGTATGGACAGGCTGGTGATGTTGCTGACCGGACAATCGGCCATTCAGGAAGTATTGTTTTTTCCGCAAATGCGTCCCGAAAAAGCACAAAAAAAAGAAGAGATATGAATATACCCGGAAGAATAGGCGTTTTTGGAGGTGGAAGCTGGGCTACGGCCATTGCCAAAATACTGTTGATGAATGACGAGCAGATTAATTGGTATATGCGCAGAGAAGACCAATTGGAAGATTTTAAGCGTCTCGGACATAATCCTGCTTATATTACGAGTATTCGGTTTGATATCGAACGGATAAATTTTACGTCGGACATTAATAAAATTGTCAGAGATTCCGATACGTTGATCTTTGCCATTCCGTCTCCGTTTGTGAAACAGCATCTTTCGAAGCTGACGGTGAACTTGTCGGATAAGTTTATTGTTTCTGCTATAAAAGGGATTGTCCCGGATGAAAATGTAGTGGTTTCCGATTATTTTATCAAATATTACGGTCTTCCTTCCAAAAATATGGCCGTTTTGGGCGGTCCGTGCCATGCCGAGGAAATTGCGCTGGAACGGTTGTCGTATCTCACGGTTGCTTGTTCGTATAAAAGTCAGGCCGAGAAATTTGCTCAAATGTTAAATTCTCACTTTGTAAAAACTTCGGTTTCTGATGATGTGTTGGGAGTTGAATATTCTTCGGTATTGAAAAATGTATATGCCATTGCCTGCGGGATTTGTCATGGATTGAAGTATGGCGATAATTTTCAGTCGGTGTTGATTTCCAATGCCATTCAGGAAATGGACGTTTTTTTACATGTCGTGCATACGTTGACGCGCAATGTGTGTGATTCGGCTTATTTGGGCGATTTGCTGGTGACGGCGTATTCCCGTTTCAGCCGAAATCGTATTTTCGGAACTATGGTCGGGAAAGGATATTCGGTAAAAACGGCGCAAATCGAGATGGAAATGATTGCCGAAGGGTTTTACGGAACGAAGTGTATCAAGGAAATCAATGATTGTTATGGCGTGGAAATGCCGATTTTGAATGCCGTATACAATATTTTATATGAAAAGAAATCGCCGAATACGGAGATTAAAGAATTGACAAAACATTTGAGGTAGATCAGCAAAACGGATTAATAAAAATATACTTATAATATGGAAAATATTAAACTGAACATTGAAAAAGCTTTCGGCTTTGTAGCAAAGGATCGGGTGTACGGATACGAAGAGAAAGCGAACGCCTGCAATAAAAAGTTGCATGAGGGAACGGGTAAAGGAAACGACTTTTTGGGTTGGGTGAATTTGCCGTCTTCCATTTCCGACCAATTCATTACCGAAATTGAGACGGTTGCAAAGGGTTTGAGGGATAAGTGTGAAGTGGTGGTGGTTGCCGGAATCGGCGGAAGTTATCTGGGGGCAAAAGCTGTTATAAATGCCTTGTCGGACGGTTTCGACCGGTTACGGGAAGACCGGGAAAATCCGGTTGTTGTATATGCCGGAAATAATATCAGTGAAGATTATCTGGCCGAGCTGACAGAATATTTGAGTGACAAACAATTCGGCATCATCAATATTTCTAAATCGGGTACGACGACTGAAACGGCATTGGCTTTCCGTTTGTTGAGAACGCAATTGGAACATCAAGCCGGTAAAGAGGAAGCACGGAAACGGATTGTGGCAATTACGGACGCTTCTAAAGGTGCTTTGCGTAAATTAGCGTCCCAAGAGGGATACCAAACGTTTGTGATTCCCGATAATGTCGGCGGACGTTTTTCGGTATTGACTCTCGTGGGATTGTTGCCCGTTGCAGTTGCCGGGTTGAATATTCGTGAATTGCTGAAAGGTGCGGTCGATATGGAGAATTTGTGCGGAACGGAAACTTCTTTTGCCGGGAATCCGGCTGCATTGTATGCCGCTGTTCGGAACGAATTGTATAAAAACGGCAAGAAAATCGAGATCCTCGTGAACTATCATCCGAAACTGCATTTTGTTTCCGAATGGTGGAAGCAATTATACGGAGAGAGCGAAGGGAAAGAAAATAAAGGAATTTTTCCCGCCGCGGTGGATTTTACGACCGATCTGCATTCCATGGGGCAATGGATTCAGGAGGGAGAACGTTCCATTTTCGAAACGGTGATTTCGGTAAAGAACACGAATAAAAAAATGGAAATCCCTTTTGATCCCGAAAATTTGGACGGATTAAACTTCTTGGCCGGGAAGCGGGTGGATGAGGTTAACAAAATGGCTGAACTCGGAACTCAAATCGCGCATATCGACGGTGGTGTTCCGAATCTCCGCATCGAACTTCCGGCATTGAATGCGTATTACATCGGGCAATTGTTATATTTCTTTGAAAAAGCGTGCGGCATCAGCGGGTATATCTTGGATGTAAATCCGTTTGACCAACCCGGTGTGGAAGCTTACAAAAAGAATATGTTTGCGTTGCTCGATAAACCGGGATACGAAGAAGAAAGTAAAGCGATAAAAGCGAGGTTGTAAGAATAAAACATAAGTCTTAATATATCCCCTTAAATTCCGGAAACAGAATTTAAGGGCTTTTGTAAAAATACATTATCTTCAAAATGATGAAAAGCGATTTTTTAAGAAAAATACTGAATATCTTTTCCTCCGTTCATAATTTTTACCTTAACCATAAGGTCTTTTTCTTTGCATTCTTTGTATTGTTTGCATTTATATATATTTTCCTTTTGAATTATTATACTCCGCTTCTTTCCGATGATTATGCTTATAGTTTCATTCATGGCACAACACAGCGAGTAGCGGGAATAAAAGATATTATACGTTCTCAACATTTGCATTACCTTTTATGGGGAGGAAGATGTATTGCTCTCGGTCTTGCTCAATTTTTTCTTTACTTGGGAAAGCCTGTATTTAATGTTATTAATACAATCGGATACTTAATTCTCACTTTTTTAATATATTTCCATATAAACACATCCAAACGAATTAATGTTCCTTTGTATGTTATTATAAATCTGTTGATTTGGTTTTTTACGCCTGCTTTTGGTGAAACAATTCTTTGGGTTACGGGGACATGTGTATATATGTGGACAACAATATTTGCATTGGCTTTTCTTCTTCCGTATCGTTTTTATTCTTCCGATCCGGAGAAATTCAAATTGAACTCATTTCCGGTTATTCTTTTGACAAGTATTTTAGGAATTATTGCCGGTTGGTCTCAAGAAAATATAGGAGGAGGAACTGTATTTGCTGTAATTTTGTTTCTTTTTTATTTAAAAATATCAAAGATTAAAATCCCGTGGTGGTCAATTATCGGTTTTTTCACTTCATTGGGAGGCTATTTGATCCTTCTATCAGCTCCCGGAAACTTTACCCGGGCAGAACTTGTTCATAATGAAAGAAGCATCTTTGTAAAAATGCTTTATCGAGGCACGATGATTACAAAAGACTTGTATCTAAACATGTACTTCATGTTCTTCATTATTGCAATCTTGATTGTTTTATATTTTTATTTTAATAAGAAGCAAATGCAATCTTTGATAAAACCCGGGATCTATTTTTTTATTTCAATGGGAGCTGCTTATTGCATGGCATTGAATCCCGGAGGCTTCCCTCAAAGAGCATGGTTTGGCGTTATGATTTTTATGTACATTGCCATGGGAATATTATATATTTATTTGGAAAACAATAGTCTTACTCTTCAATTGAAGCGCTGTTCATTGTTATTTTTGATTATTCCTTTCTGCATTACATATTATGAAGCTCTGACTGACGCTATGTATGTTGACAATTTTGTTGAAAGGCGCATCGGATATATTTTAGAGCAAAAATCTAAAGGCATATTAGAGATTGAAGTGACCCATATTGTTGCCAAAAGTGAATATAATCCGCGTTATACTTATGATGATATTGATTGGGATGAAAATTATTTCGGAAATACGGGAATTGCTCATTATTATGGCTTGAATTCGATAAAAGCCGTAAAAGAAGATCCTTACAAAGGATTTAATCTTAGCCGTTATCCAAAATAATTTAAATATTTTGATTCAATATATGCCTAAAAAAAAGGAAATAATCAGATTCGGTAAATTTGTAATGGTTGGGGTTTTAAATACAGGCATTTCCTTAGCTGTTATTTATGTTTTGATGAATATTTTTCATGTTAACTACAAAATATCTAATTTAATCGGATATGTTATCGGGGTTATAAATAGTTTCTTTTGGAATAAGCATTGGGTTTTTCAAGCTAAAAAAAGTGGTGTAAAGAGAGAGATTGTATTGTTTTTGATTGCATTTGGTATTTCGTATTTGGTACAATATTTTTGTTTGATTATAATGGTCGAATGTTTTCATCTGAATAAAAATTTGTCTCAGTTATTGGCGATGGGAGTTTATACGATTACAAATTACACATTGAATAAGTTTATTACTTTTAAAATATAAAAATCAGGTATGGGCAGATTTTATGGTGATTAAATGCAATCAGATTCCTTGAAAACAACTAAATTTTTTAAATACCAAGATAAAAAGCGCAAATGAAAATCAGTGTCATAATCCCTTGTTACAACGAAGAAGAAGTATTACCTTTTTCTTACGATCGGTTTTTATCCGTCATGGAGAAAAGCAAATATGATTATGAATTTTTGTTTATTAATGACGGCAGTAAAGACAATACAGGAAGTATTCTTGCGGAACTTGCCGATAGAAATCAAAACGTAAAAGTCATGTCTTTTTCCCGAAACTTCGGACATCAATGTGCCGTAAGTGCAGGCATTAGCAATTGTTCGGGAGATGTGGCTGTAATTATTGATGTCGATTTACAAGACCCGCCGGAATTGATTCCCGATATGATCGATTTATACCTTAAAGAACAATGCAACGTTGTATATGCGGTTAGAAAACAACGAAAAGGCGAAACGTTTTTTAAGTTATTTACGGCAAGTTTGTTTTACAAGCTGTTGGCTAAACTGTCGGATGTGGAAATTCCGCGTAACACCGGTGATTTCCGATTAATTGACAGAATAGTCATTGACACTTACAAGGCACTTCCCGAGAGAAATAAGTTTATTCGGGGATTAATCAGTTGGATGGGATTTAAACAAATTCCGTTCTACTATGAACGGGAAGAACGTTTTGCGGGTTCCACCAAATATCCGTTCAGAAAAATGCTGAAATTGGCGTCTCACGGCATTTTCGGATTTTCGAAAAAGCCGATCAAGATTGCAACAACATTAGGAATAATCAGTATTATTTTGGCATTTCTGATGATGATTTGGGTATTGTACTTGAATATATTCATACCCGAAAGATTGGTTCCGGGATGGGCCTCAACTATTGCTATCGTACTTTTTATGGGGGGGGTTCAACTGTTCACCATCGGCATATTAGGCGAATACATCGGGAGTATATTCGATGAAACCAAAAAAAGACCGGAATATATTATTAAAGAAAAACTTAATTTTGACAGATAAATAATCATTGTTTTAAAATGAAATTAAACATAGCTGTATTACCGGGCGACGGAATCGGAGAAGAAATTATCGCACAAGCGCTGGATGTCGTAAAAGCCGTATGCAAAAAATTCGATCACGAATTGACTTATCAAAAAGCATTGGTCGGAGCATGCGCGATTGATGCAACCGGCAATCCGTACCCGGATGAAACGCACGAATTGTGCCTTAACTCCGATGCCGTGCTTTTCGGTGCCATCGGAGACCCGAAATACGATCATAACCCTTTGGCAAAAGTTCGTCCCGAACAGGGATTGCTGGCCATGCGCAAAAAACTCGGATTATATGCCAACATTCGTCCTGTTACGACCTTTCCGTCTTTGATTCATAAATCACCCTTGAAAAACGAATTGATCGAAGGAGCCGATTTGATGTGCATTCGGGAATTGACGGGCGGAATTTATTTCGGTCGTCCGCAAGGTCGCAGTGAAGACGGAAATACGGCTTACGATACATGTGTATATACCCGCGAAGAAATCGAGCGCATTGTCCGGCTGGCATACGACTATGCACAAAAACGGCGTAATAAAGTGACCATCGTCGATAAAGCGAATGTTTTGGCAACGTCCCGTTTGTGGAGAGAAGTGAGCCGGGAAATCGAAAAAGAGTTTCCGAATGTTGAAACGGAATATATGTTCGTGGATAATGTCGCCATGCAATTGGTACAGTGGCCGAAACGGTTTGATGTCGTGGTGACCGAAAATATGTTCGGAGATATTTTGACGGATGAGGCATCTGTCATCACCGGTTCGCTGGGAATGTTACCTTCGGCATCGATAGGCATTCATACCTCTGTATTCGAACCGATTCACGGTTCTTATCCGCAGGCTGCCGGAAAAGACATTGCCAATCCGTTGGCAACTGTTTTGTCGGCTGCATTGATGTTTGAATATGCATTTGATTTGCAGGAAGAAGGAGCTTTAATCCGAAAAGCGGTTAATGCATCGATGGAAACCGGTGTTGTAACGGAAGATATTGCCACGGAAAAAGCGTATAAAACTTCGGAAGTGGGAAAATGGATTGTTGAATATATTTCTAAATAGTCAAGAATTAAAAGATGAGAGTTAAAAGCTTGGCAACGGTTTGTTGTCGGCCTTTAACTTTAGCATTTTTGAACGTTGTCAGAGAATTCGGGAAGATTGGCGTTGTTTGTTTTATGAGGAAGTTTTTTTTAATATTGTCTATCGTATCGATCTTGATGATTTTTGTTTTTGCAGGTTTTCAGCTATTTAAAATCAGAAAAAATCAGGAACTATTATCACCGAGAACTTTTCCCGGTGCTCATATCACAGGGAAAACAGTACCGCCGCAATATGACGATTTCAAAGAAAAAATCTGGGTGCATCGTGTAAATACACGCGAAAAGTTGATGTAGTTACAGGATAAGTATAAAGGGATTGAACTTGATATTATCTTTGATGAGGAAAATAATGTATTTTATGTGTCTCATGACCCTGTTCCTCCTCCTCATTTGTTACTGTCTGATTGGTTTGCTTCGGTGAAAGACATAAAACAACATTATTTTTGGCTTGATTTTAAAAATCTGAATGAAAATAACCGGAAGAATGCATTGTCTCGGTTGACTTTTTTAACGGAAAAATACGGAATAAATCCGTCTGATCTTATTGTTGAATCGAGAAGACCGGATTGTTTGACAAGCTTTACTGAATCAGGATTTCGAACAAGTTATTATTTGCCTACTGTCCATCCGTATAAAACACCTGATGATGAAATCGTGGAGATTGCCCGTAAAATTAATTCGTCTTTGTTAAGCGGAAAAGTTAATTATTTATCATCGAATTATATCTCCTACTGGTTTATAAAATTTTATTTTCCTCAGGCGCATATATTGTTATGGACGATGACCGGAAACGACAATAACCGTCCTGTCATAAAAAATGTACTTGACGATCCTTGTGTAAAAGTGTTTTTGAAAGAAGAGTTGATGGCAGGTGAGGAATAAGTTTTGAATGATTTAACATGAATATTGCTGCATTGGTTTCCGGAGGGGTCGACAGTTCGGTTGTCGTGTACCGGTTGAAGGAAGCGGGTTATGACCCGACTGTTTTTTATATTAAAATCGGTATGGAAAACGACCGGGGCTATATCGATTGTCCTTCGGAAGAAGATATTGAAATTACCGGTTATATTGCAAAAAAATACGGGTGCAAATTCGAAATCATTTCTTTGCACGAAGAATATTGGGAGCATGTTGTCAGTTACACCATTGATGCGGTGAAACGCGGACTTACCCCCAACCCGGATATGATGTGCAATAAACTGATCAAGTTCGGATGTTTTGAGCAAAACCGGGGAAAAGATTTCGATAAAACGGCTACCGGACACTATGCGACGACAACGAACATAGACGGAAAGATTTACTTGTCGACAGCCAAAGATAAGGTAAAAGATCAAACCTATTTTCTGGGACAAATCGACTACATGCAAGTTTCCAAATTGATGTTCCCGATCGGCGATTTGTTGAAAAGCGAAGTCCGGAAAATAGCCGCCGAACAAAAATTGCCGAGTGCTCAACGGAAAGACAGTCAGGGAATTTGCTTTTTGGGGAAAATCAATTACAATGATTTTATCCGTCGTTATCTTGGTGAAAAAGAAGGAGATATTATTGAACTTGAAACAGGTCGGAAAGTCGGAAAGCACAGAGGATACTGGTTTCACACCATCGGGCAACGCAAGGGATTGGGACTGAGTGGCGGACCCTGGTTTGTGATCAAAAAGGATGTCGATTCAAATATCATTTATGTTTCCAACGGATACGATCCCGAGACTCAATACGGAAAAACGGTTCGTCTCGGAGCTTTCAAATTCATTACGGAAGATGTTTGGGGTGAATTCGACGATGAAAAAGACATTACTTTCAAAATTCGCCATACGCCCGATTTTACAAACGGAAAATTGAGGCGTATCGGAGATATATATCGAATCGAATCGGAAGACAAAATTCAGGGGATTGCATCGGGGCAGTTCGGAGTTATTTATGATAAAGAATCTCGGTTATGTTTGGGAAGCGGAGTGATTGTATAGAACCGGATAAGGGAATAAGCATTAAAGAATTTCTACATATTTGTTTGAAAAGAAAATATGATTTTTTCTTTTTTGTGTACATTACAGCTTTTATTCCTTTTTTTGCCTTTGTGGATGAAACCATTGAGCCGGATCTTTATTTCAAAATCGTGGTGTTTTCTTTTGGAATAGCAATTCAGCTTTTTGCCGTTTCTTTACTATTCAAACAAAAGGTAAGATGTGTATTTTTAAGTTTTTGTTTGCTTTTTACCTTTATTCCGAATTTGATCATATTATCGTATTTAATTATGAGTCGTGTTTTTATGATTCGGAATAATTTTTTTGTTATCTATGAGTCAAATGTTTCCGAATCAATGGAATTTATCCGGTCCTTTGTCACATGGAAAGTTGTTCTATCGGTTCTGTTATATTTCAGCATGCCTGTAGTTTATCTCATTCGATCAAGGAAATGTAATTTAAAAATATTCCGCATCTGTTTTTTTGGAAAGATGTGTATAAATTATGCATATATTCTTGTTTTTATGATCATTTTCGGATCAATCCCTTCTTTTACGAATAATTTATTCATACTTGACTGTGTGCCGTCTACCTCATTTTATAAGAATTTATACAGATATAAGGATTTTATTTCTTTTGTCAATAAATTCAACGACTATAAAAAGAATCAAAATTATCGGGTAACTTGTCATTTCCCCGACAGCATTAATAAAACATTTGTGATTATTATCGGTGAGTCTTTGTCTCGAAATCATATGTCCATTTATGGATATTCGAGGGAAACAACTCCTTTATTGGAGTCAAAAAGAAAAGATTTATTGATTTATCGGGATGTAATATCTCCTGATGTTTATACAATTGCATGTTTAAAAAGAATCTTGACTTTTGCAACGAACTTTGAAGATAGCGCTTTTTTTACCAAGCCTTCACTCATTGAGTTATTTAATTCGGCAGGCTTTAAAACATATTGGATCGATAATCAAGGTCTTATTGGTGACCATGAATCTTTGTTCGGAGTTTTGGCAAAACAAGCAACACATTTAACAGATTTAACGGAGAAAAGTAATTTTGCCTATGATGAGGTCGTTTTCCCATATTTGCTTGAAATATTGAATGATAAAGCGGTAAAAAATAAAGCTGTATTTATACATTTGATGGGAAATCATACGTCTTATAATCAGAGATATCCGAAGGCATTTGATAAATTTGGAATAATCAGGACTTTTAATCCGACAGATGTAGCGCAATCCGCTTCGCTCCCTGCGCTACATCGAGCTTCCCGTAACGTAGTTACGGGAAGCTCGATGGGAAGATCATTGACTTCTGCGCAACAAAAGATTATTAATGAATATGATAATTCCGTATTATACAATGACTTTATTGTTTCTTCAATCATAGACATGGTCAAAAAGCAAACCGATTTTTCTTATGTGTTATATTTTTCTGATCATGCCGACGAGCTCTTTGAACATGACGATTTTTACGGACACTCTTTTTCAAAGACGTCAAAAGCAATGTGTCAGATCCCTTTTATTTTGTGGCGGTCGGAACAATATAAGGAATTTGTGAAAATCCCGGAGGAAACTTCCCGACCTTATACGACAAACGGATTAATTTACGGCATTTCTCAATTATCGGGCTTGGAATATGAAGATTACGATGAATCCAAAAGTATATTTTCGGTTTCTTTTAAAGAAGCTCCGAGAAAAGTCGGAGATAAACTATATGATAATTTAAAATAACCGGTTATAATGAAAAATTTCAACGAATTAGCCAAATGCAGGCGCAGTATCAGAAAATACACTTCCGAACAACTGAATCCCGAAGAAGTTGAACTATTGATGAAAACGGCATTAATGTCTCCTACTTCAAAAAATTCGCAATCGTGGGAGTTTATTTTGGTGGATGATAAGGATAAATTGGCTCGTTTGGCTTTATGCAAGCCTTATGGATCCGCTTTTATCGAACATTCGGCATTGTCGATTGCAGTAGGGTGCGATATTGAAAAAAGCGATGTATGGATTGAAGATGCGGCCATTGCGTCAATCATGCTGCAATTGCAGGCTGAAGATATGGGATTAGGCTCCTGCTGGACGCAAATTCGCGGCCGATTTACGGCCGACGGAGAATCTTCGGAAGATTATATCCGCAATTTATTGAATATTCCTCCCAACATTCATATTTTGTCTGTAATTGCCATCGGCAGAAAAGTCGACTCCAAAAATCCTTTTGACGAGCGTAATTTGCTTTGGGAAAAATTGCATTTGAACGAATGGTCGGAGCCTTCGAACGGTTTTTTTGCATGATATTCTGATTGCAATGACGGGGGGGACGGCGTTAAATCTGTCACAGGGATTTTAAATCAAATTCAATGCGTTGATCTTCCGTCAATAAGCTCCTGATTTTTTGCCTGCATTCCGCTTCGGTTTTCATTTGAGATACAAGTAATGCCCCGATTTCGTCGATGGTTTTGTCGATTGATTTTAAATCGGCGTTGTCCGAAGTTTCAAGGGTTCTTAAATACGCTTTTTTTTCATTCAATTGATTGTTTATTTGAATCAATTGTTTGTCTTTTGCCGTGATCAAATCTTTGATTGCCGATCGTTGTTCGGGAGTCAGGTCCGACACGATGTCATTTTTTGTTATTTCTCTCCAAAGATCGGGTTCCATCCGTTTCAACTCGCCGCTTTTGATGTTTTCGTTTAAGAAAGGACGCTTGTTGCCGGCATCAAAAGGAACACGGTTTTGCGCATCGACTTTTCCGGCGGATAAAAGAAACATCGATGCACAGGCGATTATCATAAACCATGCGAATTTATTCATTTTATTTTTTTTATAATACTTGTGTTACTCCGGGCTTTTTTATTGATGGAAGTCATTACTTTTACGAGCGAATTTTTATGTGCCGTTCTCGATGATCTGAGTCCGCCTGCAACGTATGAAACCGCTTCGTTCAGCATGTTTTCGTTCAAATCGCCTAATTGTTTTTTATCCCATCCGTTGTCTGTATTGACAATATCGGGATAAAATCCCGCCGTATAATTTGACTCATCGTTTTTGTTGTACATTTTGGCGATAATGGGTTGCATTCCCCATTTGTTTTTAGGATCGTTTTCCTCGTAAAATGAAGCGGATGCCACATTTTTACCTACCGTCGTATCTCCCAACAAGGTCATGTTCATGTACGGTTTTAAGCCGTTTATAATCAATTCGCTTGCCGAAGCCGTGTTCATTCCCGTCAGGATGTAAAAATTTTGTAAGTTGTCGCCGATGTTGGTCAGTGATATCGGCGAAGTCAATTTGTTCCAACTGTCGTCCGGGCTTATTTTGTCCCAAAAATACTGATTGAGTTCATCAGGTGTCAGTTCTGCGGTGATTAGATCATTGTATTTGAGTTTATAGAAAATGTTTTTGGTATCCGGATTTTTTACGAGCATACTTGCCAATGTGGTGGCAGCAAACGTTGAACCTCCTGAATTGTAACGAAGGTCGAGAATGAGAGACGATACGTTTTTCGATTTGAATCCGGTGAATATTTGAGCCAATTGGGCATCGTAATTGCATATTCCGTCTCCGCTGTCGTCGGCGAAAAAGTTGTACACCAAATAACCGATGTTTTTTCCGTTGACGGTATATACCGTGTCAAGATAAATGGGATTTTCTTTGTAGGTGCTCAACGTGGAAAGGGACAATGTTTTTTTATCGGTTAAATTGGAGTCATCGCCGTTGTAAACGGAAAGAGTATAATTTCCCCGCAGATTTGACAAAAGCGTATTATAATTATTGACGGTAAGCGGCGTACCGTTGATTTCCGTGAAATATTGTCCTCGTTGCAATTTTTGTTGTTCGGCCGGAGTTCCTTTTTTTACGTATTCGATTTCTCCGATTAAGTTGACCCGATTTTCATCCAAATAATATAAGGTGTATTCAAATCCGATTTCATCACTTGAAATCCCGTTCAATGCATTCAGCAGATCCAGATAATTATCCTGTATCCAAGAAAAACGATCTCCGTTTGGATTGGTGTTTTTATCGTACCAATAGCAAATGGAACTGAAAAATTTGTCCGGACTTAACGAATAATCGGGTGACGAAGGGAGTCTGTTGTTCCAATAATAATAGACATTCATGGTCTTGTAAATCCAGTTGTTGACATACGAATTATCCGAATTATCGGCATCATCTTTTTCACAGGAAACAAAAACCATGGAGAAAAAGGCGGTCAATAGAATTAAACTGAGCGAATTGATTTTCATATGTTTATTTTTAGTTTTTACTGTTTCGAATTAATGTGATTAAAGCCGTTTTTCCGGCTCCCCATAAAATAAGGGTGTCGTTTTTGACGGTATAACGGGTTACTTTATTGAGATTTTCCAGAAAAATTTGTTCCACTTCCGGATGAAGAAAGCAGGCCCTTCGGGTGGTAATCCCATCCGAAAACGTAATTTCGTTTTGGTCTTGTCGTAATTCGATATTGAAATTCATTCTGTTACATCCCGTACTGCCGAAAACTTTGGTGGCGGTTGAATCGATGGTGATCGTCGGTCTCTCGGGTGTCTCCGGGATCACTTGGCTGTTGATGTCAACAACATCCCATGTCGTATCATTCAGCCGGAACCGGTACGGTTCGCTTCCTGCGTTTTTCGTTTTGCATTCGATGGTCAAAAGCGTCAATGACAGGATTAACAGGGTTGATATCCATCGATCTTTCATAATCGGGGTATTTTTTGATAATAGAGAAATCATATGAGTATTTTGCGGACAAAAGTACGATATTATAATATAATGATAAATATAAAAAATGAAAAAATATTAAAAAAGTCGGGAATTTTTTCTCTTTGAATGAATATCGGGATGAATAATCGTCTGCAATCGATTGCATGAATTATTCGAATGAGTTACTTTTTGGAGAGAAGATGAACTTCGGATGAGATATGATTTTATTTTTTTGGAGGCTTATTTGATTTATACAATATTTAAATTTGAAAACTTTTGAGTTATTGTTATTTTTTAAATTATTGATATATAATATGTTATTTTAAAAAATGGAAAACTTTTTAATTTTTTAATAACTTTAAGATTTTCTGTTTGGTCATGTTGTAATAATGTTGTATCCTTGCAGCCGAATTCTAGAATGGATGATTTGATTGATAAACATTATAAAAAATAAAAATGATGGAACCGAAGACTTATACCTTTGATGAAGCTTACAATTCTTCCTTGGAATATTTTACGGGCGATGAGTTGGCCGCAAAAGTTTGGGTAAATAAATATGCTTTGAAAGATTCTTTCGGCAATATTTATGAAAAGACGCCGGGTGATATGCACCGACGTTTGGCCGATGAGGTGGCCCGGATCGAGAAAAAGTATCCCGGTACTCTTTCTGCCGAAGAATTGTTTGAATTGTTCGACCGGTTTAAATATATTGTGCCTCAGGGCAGTCCGATGACCGGCATCGGAAATAATTTTCAAATCGCGTCATTGTCCAATTGTTTTGTGATCGGAATGGACGGCAGCGCCGATTCATACGGCGCCATTATCCGCATTGATGAAGAACAGGTGCAATTGATGAAAAGACGCGGCGGGGTGGGACACGATTTGTCGCATGTTCGTCCGAAAGGTTCTCCGGTCAAAAATTCGGCGTTGACTTCCACCGGTATTGTTCCTTTTATGGAGCGTTATTCCAATTCTACGCGCGAAGTTGCGCAAGACGGTCGGAGAGGGGCTTTGATGTTGAGTGTTTCGATCAAGCATCCCGATGTGGAATCGTTTATCGATGCCAAAATGACGGAAGGAAAGGTAACCGGCGCCAATATTTCGGTGAAAGTGACCGACGAATTTATGAACGCCGTGATCAAAGGTAAGTCGTTTAAACAACAGTATCCGATTGATTCTACAAATCCGGTGGCGATAAAGTCGATCGAAGCTTCCGAACTTTGGAAAAAAATTGTTCATAATGCTTGGCAATCGGCCGAACCCGGCGTATTGTTCTGGGATACGATCATACGGGAATCGGTGCCTGATTGTTATGCGGATTTGGGGTTCAAAACCGTGTCGACCAATCCGTGCGGTGAAATACCGTTGTGTCCGTACGACAGCTGCCGGTTGTTGGCGATTAACTTATATTCGTATGTTAAAAATCCGTTTACCAAGAAAGCGGCATTTGATTTTGATTTGTTCAAAAAACATGTTGCTTTGGCTCAACGTATCATGGATGATATCATTGATCTGGAAACGGAAAAAATCGATAAAATACTCGAGAAGATTGATTCCGATCCCGAAAATGAGGAAGTAAAATATTCGGAACATCATTTATGGGAAAAAATCAGAAAGAAAACGCTTCAAGGACGCAGAACGGGGGTCGGCACCACCGGCGAAGGCGATATGCTGGCCGCGTTGAATTTACGGTATGGAACGGAAAAGGCCACCGATTTTTCGGAACAGGTGCATAAAACATTGGCGATCGAAGCGTATCGGGCTTCGGTGGAAATGGCCAAAGAACGCGGCGCCTTTTCGATTTACGATTCCGAAAGAGAAGAATCCAATCCGTTTATCAACCGGTTGCGCGAAGCTGATCCGGGATTGTACGAAGACATGAAAAAATATGGTCGTCGTAATATTGCTTGTCTGACGATTGCTCCGACCGGAACCACCAGCTTGATGACGCAAACCACGTCGGGTATCGAACCGGTGTTTTTGCCTGTTTATCGTCGTCGTCGGAAAGTGAATCCCAACGATGCGGATGTGAAAGTTGATTTTGTGGACGAAACCGGCGATGCATTCGAGGAATTTATCGTATTTCATCATAAGTTTGTGACGTGGATGGAGGCGAATAAAATTCCGACGACCAAAAAATACACGCAAGAGGAAGTGGAGGAGTTGATTCAACGTTCTCCTTATTACAAAGCGACTTCGAATGATGTGGATTGGCATCAGAAGGTGAAAATGCAGGGCCGCATCCAAAAATGGGTGGATCATTCAATCAGTGTGACCATCAATTTGCCGGCGGATACCGGCGAGGAACTGGTGGATGAATTATACAAAGAAGCATGGCGTTCGGGTTGCAAAGGTTGTACGGTTTACCGGGACGGTTCGCGTTCGGGCGTGTTGTTGTCGATGGAGAAAAAAGAAGAACGGAAAGGGCCGTGTATCGAACCGCCGGAAATTGTTTCCAAGCGTCCGAGGGAATTGGAGGCCGATGTGGTGAAATTTCAGAATAACAAGGAAAAATGGATCGCTTTCGTCGGATTGTTGAACGGAAAACCATACGAAATATTTACCGGACTGGCGGACGATGAAGAAGGCATTTTGCTGCCGAAAAACGTGACTCGCGGAAAAATCATCAAAAATATGGATGAAAACGGGGTGAAACGGTACGACTTTCAATTTGTCAACAAACGCGGATTTAAAACAACTGTTGAGGGGTTGTCCGAAAAATTCGATCCCGAGTTCTGGAATTATGCCAAGCTGATTTCCGGCGTGTTGCGTTACGGCATGCCGATCGATCAGGTCATGAAGCTGGTGAATTCGCTTGAATTAGACAGCGCGTCCATCAACACTTGGAAAAACGGGGTGGAGCGCGCCTTGAAAAAATATTTGCCCAACGGAGCCGAAGCAAAAGGTCAGGAATGTCCCAACTGTAAGCAAAAAACATTGGTTTATCAGGAAGGCTGCTTGATGTGTACCTCCTGCGGCACCTCCAAATGCGCGTGATGAGCTACGAGCTAAGAGTTAAGAATTAAGAGTTAAGAATATGTAACATGTAAAGAATAACTCGGCAGCTTTGATGGTAAAATCATAAATAATCAAAATGATTATCGGATGTTGCATCTACCTATCCCCCAAGTGGGATATAAAAATGTAATATTCGTTTTTTTGTCCCGCTGGGGACAACATATTGGTAGAAAGGAGAAATTCTCCGTTGGCCAAAGTCCCGTCAGGGACGTAATGTGAAGAAGAGAACATTTTGTCCCCGGCGGGACGAGGGGTGAAGGGAGACCCTTAATTTTCTACCAATATAATATTCCAGATGGGATAAACGAGTGTTGCTTTTTGTCCCGTCAGGGACAAAATATTGGTAGAAAAGATATTCCCCCGCACGATCAGTGTGCCGTAGGTACGCAATGTGTTAAGAGTTAAGAATATATAGTGTGTAAATAATAATTTGGTAACTTTGGTAGTAAAATCATGAATAATCAATTAGCTATGTGATATAAATTACTGTCTTATTTTTTACACATTATACTATGCATCCAAAATTAATTTAGGACATGGTTAATTTTATATCGATTTAAAATAAAAACCTTATTCTTTAAAAGTTCCCCTTAGCAGCGATGTAATGTTAACCAATCTCACCCTTATTCCTTTATTGACAATGATTTAATAAGGAAATAAGGACAGGTTGGATGTATGAATCCCCGGCGGCTGCTAAGGTTACTTTTTTAGAATAAGGTTTTTATTCTATATATCAACTTCTTACAAATCTTCCGAACAGGATCGTGCATCGCCCTGCTCTATGGTATGATATGCAAGGCTTTCAGCCTTGACTCCGAAATCATCGTCCTGCTCCGGCGGACAAATAATACAGTAAACGAGTAAACAAGTCCGGCTTTGTGTGACACCCGGAACTTGTCTACTCGTTTGCTTGTTTACTCGTCTACTTATTACAAAGGTTTTCAGCCTTTGCTGCCGTAAACAACCCTCTCCAATATCCCCCTTTCGGGGGTTAGGGAGCTTATTATTTCACCGCCACCTTGCTTGCTTCGCCGTTGATTTTGACGATGTACAAACCGGGAGCCAAGCCGGTTTGTTCGAACGAACCGACAGCAACGGTTTTTTTCAACAATACGCCGGAAATGGTATAAAGTTCAACAGCCGCAGCGCCTTCGAATTGAGCTTGGATTATAGTGCTACCGCTTGTAACCGTATAACCGGATATGGTGGTTTTGGCTAATCCGGTATATCTGCCGATCTCCAGGTCATCTTCATCACAAGCCAAATAGGGTGGGGTAATAGCACCGGATTCGGCTACACATACCTTGATCGTGTAGGTGATATCTTCTGTCAGAGTAAGCGGATATGTTATCATTTCATAGGCATCGTCTGATTCACCTGCCACTTTTATCCAAAACGTATAAGCAGGATCTTCAACATTTGTTTCTATTTCACCTAAAGCGTCTTCTAAATCACCTTGACTACTAATAATAACAGTACCCGCAGCACCGGCTGTTATTGTTTTAGGCAGGCTTTTTAATTCGACTATTGCTTGCACTACCTCTACATTGCAAATCGGGGTCTCCTCAGAAGATTTCAAAACGTTACCGGGGTCAGTACTCTCGGCTACATCTACTTTGAAACAGTAAGTACCGGCTGCCGGAGCATACGAAATTGTCGTCTCCGGTGTTGGTGCTTCGTTTATCTTTTCCCAACTTGATCCATTATCTACAGAATACCAATACGTATAAACAGGATTAAGAACTTTTGTGGAAGTGGCACTTAATTCAATTTCGTCACCGACATAATAGGTGTCTCCATCAGACACACCTGATAATTCGACTGTCGCTTCCGGGCAACCCGTTGAAACAATATGCTTGCCGTCGCTGTTGCTTTGGACGATAAAACAACTTGATACATTTACACCGGAACCGAAATCAGTACCATCATTATTTTTAATGTCGGTTGTCTGATTAGGATTATTACCCCAATTTGTACCATTTATAAATATAAGATTTACCGGAGAGCCATAAAGAGTGCAACCATACCAACCGTCTCCAAGAGAAGTAAGTGGTGACGGCTTAATAGCTCCATCAGCGTTTCCAAACCAATAATAAATTGAAATGGTATTACCCCAATTCGGTGCTGAAGTATTTACTTTTATAGTTATTGGCGAGTAAGTTGCCTGCTCAGCTGATCCCCAGTCCGTTATCATCACATAGTTGCCCTCCGATAGGATTAAGTCTCGTGTTTGATTATTTACTCCAGTCCAACCTGTTGCGGGAGATTGACCTTCTCTACGAACAACGATGAAATTTGGATTCTCGTCGGGAATTGTTGTCTCATAAATATACTCTTCGCCTGCAATCTTGGTAAATCCGGCTGACCAAGTTATGTTGTCGCCGGTGCCTATCCATGAGTAAACTTGAAATGAAGTAGGATTATCATTAGGAGTATAATCCCAACGATTACCATTAGAAAGAATCCTGCTTACATCCAAATACACTTTCGTTTGCGCATACATTGCACTGAAAGAAGCGCAAACCGTCATAAATAAGAGTAATGTTAACCTTTTCATCATTTTAATTGTTTTTAGTTATTTTTAAATTAATTAATAAGAAAATATCATTGTAAACGCGAAGAATCAAAGACCCGCAAAGGAAAACAAACACCGGGTACATAGAGAAAGTGATTGTATCTTTTGCGATGTCTTTGAGTTTTTATTTTAAATTTTCTTAAAAAACCGGAGTATCAATATTCGGCCCCAAAAGTAGAATATTTGATCTTAAACAAAAAAAAAAA
>JGI24699J35502_11133986_pt1 | contig 22794 bp, 21 predicted proteins | sample TergutMp193P4_FD_35502 | JGI IMG/M metagenome (IMG submission 35502)
TTTCGTTGTTTTGATATTCGCTATATTTCATGCTACAAAGGTACGCACGCGCACGTAATATAAAAAATTTATTTTACATTAACTCTAATATTTATAAGGAATAAAGAAAAATTGCTTGCGAAAGAATGGGCTTTCACCCCAAATGTTGCAGACATTAAATGGTATAGAACGCTTCTGCATTTATAGTCGTGTGCGAAAATGCACAATAGGAAATATTCCCTTAAGATAGACTGTAAAAAATGTAAGTTTATTTTTAGAAAATACGTTCAATTGATCAATTTCCCGTCTCTTAACCTTATTTTTGAAAGTTCCCTTAATAAGGAAGGATAACATACCTATTTCCTTCTCCTTATTCCCTTATTAATTGATTGAAAATAAATGAATAAGGGAGAATGCAAGGAGAGTTGTCAAGGCTATTAGGGGAACTTTCAAAAATAAGGTTAATAAAAAGAACAAAAAAATTTGGATGCATGTTTCACATTTTTTACGTCCCACTCTATTGAATTAATTTTAATTTGCTTGCATACCTATACTTATTCTTAACCTCACGGCTGTAACTTACTTACCCTTTCTCCCTTGCCAAACCGAATGTTGATTGCAAGGGATTTACGGACATTTGCGCTATACCCGCCACCCCTGACCTAATACTTAGATATATGCTTCCTTCCTCCCATAGAAACATTTATAATTCATTTCGGCTGTTGTTGCATTCCATAATAAAGGGCTTCGTTTGCTCCATTTTTCTGCATAATATCCAGATCAAACAAGGACCGCTCTAATTCACTCGGTATTGGTAATGAGGAAAATGTTTGAAAATAAAGTACACAGGCGTCTCTCCACAGGATAGCATCACGCGTCTGGGTTTTCAAATTAGATTGAACTTCTTTGAAACGTTCTTTGTCAATGAACGACCCTTCCTGATCCCATATCTTCTGAAAATTACGTGCTGCATCGACTCCTGACTGGTATTTATAGCACAATTCGTCCCACAGGGTTTTCCCATTGGACATCCGATGATTCCATGGCACGTGATGAAACCATAAAAGCAGATTTTCGGGACAGGCATTTATATCGTTGTATATATCGCTTACAGGAGACGAATACTGGCTAACGGCATTGCTCCCTTCTTTAGTGCGGTCGAATCCGATTCCTTGCGAATCGGCTTTATGATAGTAAGAAGGCATCCAATCGGGTCGAGTGTCCGGAATATTCAACCAAGGCGCCGGACCATAATGATGTTCCCACGCAAATAAATGTGCTAAACCTAAAGGCATCATGTAATTAACTATGGCTTCCCGCGATTCCATCATCATTTCCTTGACAGGTTCCACAAAAGCCGGATCATTTGAGAATGTCATCTTAAGCCATTCATCTGCAATTTGTTCAGGTGTTAGGCGATTGTTCCATGCCAAACGTCCAAAACAATACCAATTGGCTTGAGCAAAATGATGTCCCGTCCAATTCGTGTCGTTACCTGTATTGGCTACGCCGGCAATTGCCGTAATTGAATGCGGAAAAAGAGTTCCATCGGTACATTTCGCCACCGTACTTCCCTGCCCTTTGGCATAGGTATCGGCTTGCAAGCACTCCTGATAGAGAGGCGCCAAATAGGCTAATTGTTTTTCTTGTCCCAAATATTCCTGCGTAATCTGAAATTCGGGCATTACCGCCGTTTTCTGCATGGCGCCGAATAAAGGAGTAAACGGCTCGCGCGGTTGAAAATCGATTGGTCCGTTTTTCACCTGAATGATTACATTGTCGAGAAACAGGCCATCCAAAGGCTTGAATCCTTCGTAAGCCTCTTTCACTCGATCGGACGAAGCGGGGTCATAGACAAAAGCGCGCCACATCACGATTCCTCCATAAGGTTTTAAGGCTTCGCCCAACATATTGGCTCCGCTAACAGGCGTCCGCCCATAATCCTGAGGACCGGGTGTTCCTTCAGAGTTGGCTTTGACTAAAAATCCTCCAAAATCAGGAATTAGATCGTAAATTTCTTTGATCTTGTCATCCCACCACTTGCGAACCCTTGCATCTTCGGGGTCGGACGTATCTAAACCACCCAAGAGCGCAGGAGAAGAACAGTTAATCGAAAGATATACTTTGATGCCATAAGGACGAAAAACATTCGCCAAAGCAGCTACTTTAGGCAAATATTCGCTGGAAATAAAAATCGCCTCTGCATTGACATTGTTCAATACAGTTCCGTTAATCCCAATGGAAGCATTGGCGCGGGCATAATCCTTATAACGCAAAGATAAAACGTTGGGCAGGTCGCCCCATTCCCATAAGGAACTACCGGCATAGCCCCGCTCGATCGTTCCATCTCGATTGTCCCAATGATTTAAAATTCGTCTTTCATAAGAAGGTTTTTCATGAATATCCAAATGCGAGATATTTTCATGCATCTGCATCAAACGCAACAAATGAAACATACCATAAAGCAATCCTGTTTCATCTACAGCAGTAACAGAAATGTAGCTATCTTTCGCGAGCGTCTTGTTTTGGATTTGATAATTTTCTTTCATTTTTGTGTCTACCACAAAACAAACGCTCTTCGCTTCCCCCCCCTTTTTAGCAAGATACAATTCTTTATTGGTCATTGCTCGAAAGGCTTCTCTAAACTCCGAATCTATAATTCGTCCTGTTTCTGAATCCGGAAAATAAATTTTCTGGATTTTGTCGGCATAACTTTTAGCTAAACTGTCAGGTAAAGGTTCGTATCGCAACCATAGACGACTTCCATTTTCCCCCCATAGATTGCTGGTTCCATAGCAAAGTACAATTGCCAAAAAAATAATTTTTCTCATTTTCGATTTATTCTCTAGTTTTGATTTAAATAATTCAATTTTGGTATAATCCACATAATCCCTCTTTTAAAGCTTATTTTGCTTTAAAAGAGAGTAAGTCTTATTGTGTGTTATCCTGTGTGTTGATTCGTTTTTATGAACAATTTATGAAACAGTATCGTTAAGCCCCCCCTTTATTGGAACAATAGAGCCGTCTGGGAGATAGGTTAATTCCGTTACTTTCATACTGCGCAACCACGTTTTTCCTCCAGAGGGAACGCTATCGTGATGAAACAAATACCATTTTCCTTTGAATTCAACGATAGAATGGTGAGTTGTCCAGCCCACTACTGGAGTCATAATTAGACCTTTATAGGTAAAAGGCCCATAAGGGTTATCGCCGATAGCATAACACAGACAGTGCGTATCTCCCGTAGAATACGAAAAATAATATTTGTCGTTGTATTTATGCATCCATGAAGCTTCAAAAAATCGACGGTTGTGATCGCCCGCTTTCAACGGACAAGCCTTTTCATCCAAGATAACTACATCGCGAGGTTCTTCGGCAAATTCCAGCATATTGTCACTCAATCGAGCCACTTTAGCGCATAAAGCCGGCTGGTCGTTCTCCGGCTCTACACCGTTTTCCTGCGCTTTGTTGTTGCGGTAACGCTGTAATTGACCGCCCCACAGACCGCCAAAATAAATGTAATAAGCGTCTCCATCCTTCAAAACGCAAGGGTCGATCGAATAACTTCCTTTTATAGGAGCTGGCTGGGCTACAAAAGGTCCTTCCGGTTTATCGGCAATAGCAACGCCGATATGGAAAATATCGTTTTTGTCTTTCAAAGAAAAATACAAATAATATTTACCGTCTTTTTCTGCTACATCCGAATCCCATAGCTGACGTCCGGCCCACGGGGTGTGATCCACATCCAAAATTACGCCATGATCCTCGATCGTACCTTCTACATCTTCCATCGAAAACACATGATAATCTTTCATATCGAAATGATCGCCATTATCGTTTTCAGCAATACCTGATTCCCGATCATGGGACGGATAGATATAGAGTTTGTCGTTAAAAACCTTCGCCGAAGGGTCAGCCATATAAATGCCTGAATCTTCAGGCAATAAATATCTCGCAGTATTTGAAACATTCTGCTTCCATGAATCTGTCTTTTTTTCTTCCATCATCTTATAACAAAAATCTGTAAATTATTTAGTTTATTCTATTCGCTTTCCATTTTTTCACTTTCATTTTCATTCCCAGGGCAATTTGCAGCCAACAAAATCAAATCTTTTACTACGGGTTTGGGTTGATATTGGCGGTCGAACAACAAAGGATAATCCGTACGACCGGCTATAGGCCAGTTATTTCGCCACGACGAATCATCTGTAATTCCCCACAATGTTACGCGCTCTATTTTGTCTTGATGCTTGAGAAACAATTCAAAAAAATCGCAGTACCGAGCGTTGAACCGATCTTCAATTTCTGCCGGTAATCCGTCTGCATACGGATTTAAGGATTGTTGGTATTCGACACTGAGATTCACATCGGCGCCTGTATTCTGCATGGGAATCGGCAGAACGGTCACATCCATTTCGGTAATGCTTACCTTGCACCCTGTTTTGGAATAGGCAACGATGCTCTTTTCAAATTCGTTCAGATCGGGATAATCCAATCCGCTATGTCCTTGCATGCCAATGCCGTCCACTTTTACGCCGGCTGCTTTCAACTTTTGAACCATCTGTATCACTCCATTGCGTTTGCCTTCCTTGGCCATGGCATAGTCGTTGTAATACAATTCGCAGTCAGGATCGGCGGCTCTGGCAAATTCAAAAGCCAATTTGATATAATCTTCACCAATGATGTTATAAAACTTGGTTTGCCGCAACGAACCATCATCTAAAAAGGCTTCATTCACGACATCCCACGATTTGATCCGCCCTTTATAACGCTCAACTACGGTGGTGATATGATTCTTCATGCGCCGAATTAATTCGTCGCTGGAAACATCTTTTCCCTCTGCATCTACAAAAAACCAGGAAGGAGTTTGGGAATGCCAAATCAAAGTATGACCAATGATGGCCATTTGATTGTCTTCTCCGCATTTTACAAATTGATCTGCATCATCAAAAAAGAAAACGCCCTCTTTCGGTTGAATATTTTCGCTTTTCATGCAATTTTCCGCCACAATCGAGTTAAATTCCGCTTTCAAAAGCCGGAGAGAAGCCGTATCTCTCCCTCCTGCAATATTGGTATTAATCGCCGCTCCAATCAGGAATTTTCCGGCATAAGCCTCTTTTAGAGTAGTTGATTGCTGCGATTGTACCTTCCAACCGCTCAATGAAAAAATAGTGATAAAGGATAAAAATAAATATTTCATGCCTTAATTTTTCTATAATATTATGAATTTTGGATACTTTTCAAACAAAAGCTGTTTTCTTTTTCAAGAGATTACTTTTTTTGTCTGCGTTCAGCTAATTCACTCTGCATTTGCTCATTTTTCTTCATGCTAATAGGATAAAAAAGCAACGCAATCACCCCCACTAAGAATGTTATCGCTGGAATAAGACTGGAAGTCAAAGTAATTCCCTCAATAGCCTTGGGAGTTTGAGCGACGTCATCCTGGTATCCAAAAACGCCGATGATTTTACCGCAAATATAACCTCCTATTCCTAATCCCGCTTTCAGAGCGAATACGATGCCCGCAAAAATAAATCCCGTTGCGCGTCGATGATGTACCCATTCCGAATGGTCTGCCACATCGCCCATCATTGCCCATAACAATGGGATGGTAGGAGCGTACGCCAAACTTTTCAGGATGTTCAAAGCAAAGATTCCGCCGATATTGCTTGGAGACACCACATAAAATAATCCTGTAAATACAGCCGTCAAGGCCAAACAGATTATAAACACATTCCGTTTTCCAAAAATGTTTGATAAAAATTGGGATAATAAGATCACTCCGATCAGGGTAACAATTTGACCTATCATATTGAAAAGACTAAATCCGGTGGCAAAAACCTTTGCCGGGTCATAAACAATCAGATTGAAAGCAGCCAAAATTTTACCTCCGAAACTCAATTCGGCGCCTTCTTCCCCTACTAAACCAAAATGTCCCAGAAAAGAAAATAAAGCGTTTTTATCGACAACATATTTAAAATAATAAGACATGGAACTTCCCCACAAAGCCAAAGTGATAAAAAGGAATAAGGTCAATACGAACATGGATTTCCAAGGAAGGTTGGAAATAATATCTTTGAAATCTTGTTTGACAGAAGTTTTTTGATTGACCGGAGGAGCAATCCGTTCTTTAGCCGAAAAGAAAGTTATGATCATCAGCGCCACGCCCACTAAGGCAAAAATGGTAACCGTCAGCGTCCATCCTTTAGTAGAAGATGTGGAGCCGCCAAATTTGCTTACCAGCGGCAGCGTTAAGCCTTGTACGACAAAAGTAGCAATGGTTGCTGTTATAAATCGGATCGAAGAGATGCTGGTACGTTCTTTGATGTTGCTGGTCATCACGCCGCCTAAAGAAGAATAAGGCGTATTATTGAACGAATAGATCGACATCAACAGCGTGCAGGTAATTACTGCATAGATAATTTTTCCTCTTTCCGGTAAATCGGGAGTAGTAAAAGTCAGAATGAAAAAAACAGCAAAAGGAATCGCTGTCCATAATAACCATGGGCGATATTTACCCCATTTGGTTTGTGTTCGATCGGAAAGGATTCCGACCACTGGATCAACAAACGCATCAAAGACGCTCGCAAATAGTAAAATTCCGCCCGCCACCGCAGGACTTATTTTAAATGCATCTGTGTAGAAAAGCAATTGAAACATCATCATCATCTGAAAGATGAGATTCGCAGCGCCGTCGCCGCAGCTGTAACCGATTTTTTCTTTTAACGAAACCTTTTGTGATTCATTCATGATATGTTTTTTTAGGTAAACGGAATATCTACGCCTGAGAAGTAATTTCTTTCCCTCGTGTTTTTAGCATGGATATTTCACAATAACAGCATTTAATTAATTAACTCAGATTCAATCGATTATGCGTTTTCTCAAAAGTGTGATTTGATTTAATAATAAATAAAGTGCAAAAAGTATGCCGCATTTATTTTTGCATCACTTTTTGACAAAAACATAATAGAATAAAACATTGGGCAAAGCTAAAAACAATTTATCATTAAAAAAAATATCAGGTTACTTTTTTTTATTATTAAGTTGTTTAATTTGAGCAAATGTATCTATGAGTATCCGGAATGTATCATTTTTTTATTTCTTAAAATAAATCAACATGATCGAAGAAGAATTTCAGGTAATGAACATCTATTGCATCGAAAACGTCCAATTCATCGGAATCAATGTCCAGTACGCCTCTGATGGCCCCGTCCTGATCATATAATGGAATGACCAATTCCGATCTGGATGCGCTGTTGCAGGCAATATGCCCGGGAAATTGGTCTACATCCGGTACTCGTATGATTTTCCGTTCTTTCCAGGCTGTTCCGCAAACGCCTTGTGCATAACGGATCCTTGTGCACGCCGGAGGTCCTTGAAAAGGACCCAAAACCAGTTCGTTCGCTTGAATAAGGTAAAATCCAATCCAAAAAAAATCAAACGCTTGTTTAAAAGCGGCGGCAATATTGGCCAAATTCGCAATCAAATCCGGTTCGCCAGCTATGAGCGATTGAATTTGAGGTATTAGCGCTTGATATTTTTCTTCCTTAGAAGCGCCTTCCGGACAAAATAATGAGACAGACATATTTATTCTAACTTAGAAATGCAATGGGAATATGAAATTTCGACAAAAAATAGTCAGTTTGTGATACATACTAAACAAACGCTCCTTTAGTACTTAAAATTGTGTTAATATTATTCGAAAATGACAAAAAGTTTAATAGAAATAAGTAATAATAAAAAAATAAAATATACATTTGTACATTATTTTGCTGTCGCCTGAATTTAACTCTTATTATATTAATACACCTGAGAAGTAAGTACGAAATAATGACAACAATGAGATTTCACTTTCGCCCTTCGGCGCGTCCGGGCATGAATGAAGGCAGCCTTTTTATTCGATTTATCCATGAACGAGAAGTGAAAGATTTCACAACTACTTATCGCATTTTTCCTTATGAATGGAATGCTGAACAGCAACGCCTTGTCTTGCCTGAAGAAAATTCGCCTCGCTGGAAATACCTGACGGATATTAACGATAGAATGTTAAAAGATCAACAACGTTTCTTTCTAATTGTTAAAAGACTAAAAGAACGATGTTCTTTTTCGGTTGAAGACGTGGTAGGCCGATTCCATCTCGATTTACAGGAAGATCACTTATCCGTATATGTAGAAAAATTGAGCCTTCAGATGGTAGAAAAAGGACATAGCCGAACCGCCCGCGCCTACCGCACAGCCGTGAATAGCTTAATTAATTTTACTAAAGGAAAAGATATCCGCCTTGAACAAATCAATTCGGCTTTATTGCGCCGCTATGTAGAGTTCTTAAAAGCAAAAAATCTACAAGTCAATTCTATTTCTTTTCTCATACGCAATCTCCGCTCGATCTACAACAAAGCCGTTAAAGACCAAGTGGTCGAAGCGCGGAATATCGAATGGCACTGTTATGGATAATAAACGTTTGCTGCCGTTTATCCGAAACAGTAGATATTTCGGGTAAACGGCAGCAAATGAATCATCTCAAGAGAATTATTTGGATTTGGAAGGAGACGAACCGCCGCGGCTCACATCCTTGATAATTCTCATCGCCTTTTCGTAATCCTTAAGTTGCTGAGGAGTAAGGCTGGATTTTACCCGTTCGATATTATCCAATTTTTCTTGCAACTGAGAAACCATTTGGGTATACTTTTGCGGATCTTTCCCTACATTATTGTAAGCTTCACCATACTCTTTTGCGAATGCCTGGAAAGCTTTCAATACTTCGGCAGGAGACAAATCCACTACAGCGGGAGTTTCGCTCGCCGGTTGAACTTCCGTGTTTGCCGGTTCTGTTGCCACAGGAGTTTCTTCCGTTTTTTTGGCCCCGTTACATGCTGTGAACAACCACGTTGCAGCCACAGCTAAGAAGATGAATAAAGTTTTTTTCATTTTAAATTACTTTTAAGATTAATAATAGATGATTTCTATGATGAATAATTGAAAATTTCCTTAATATTTTAACCATTTTATTATTTCTGCATAACTTGGTTTTTTACCATACATCAGAATGCCGATCCGGTAAATTTTAGCGGTTAACTGAATAATCAGGATGACCGTGACGATCAATAGGGCAAAAGATAAACACAACTCCCAAGCGCTGACTTCATACGGTAAACGGGTCATCATGACAATGGGCGATGTAAACGGAATCAGAGAAGTCCAGAAGGCTAAAGGACCATCCGGATTTTGAGCGCTGTAAAATCCTGCATAAAAAGCGAATAAAATCAGAATGCTGATCGGCATAATGTATTGCTGCGTATCTTCATGACTATTCACCATTGCGCCAATAGCCGCAAAAAGAGAGGCATAAATCAAATATCCTCCTATAAAAAACAGCACAAAATAGATGTACAGTCCCAGCATGCGGCCGTTGGACAACATAGCCAAAATAGCGGCCAATGTTTCGTTTCCGCCTGCAAAGAATGCAGAACTGCTCAGCGCTACTCCAGCAATTAAAATGCCCCATAAGCCGAATTGAGTCAAACCAACCAATCCGACGCCTATCAGTTTACCCATCATCAAATCGAAAGGTTTGACGGACGAAACCATTATTTCGACAATTCGGTTCGTTTTTTCTTCCATCACGCCATGCATGACCATAGCGCCGTATGAGAAAATAAACAGGTATATCAAGAATGTAAAAACCATTCCGATCGTCATGGCAAAAACAGCCGACGTTTCTGTTTCTTTTCCGTTATCGTCCAAACGGATGGTTTGCATGTGAACCGATATTTTACTGTCTTCGATCATCTGCTTTAATTCGGGAATGTGATAAGAAAGCATTTTCTTTTCGCTTAAATACTCGTTTAACTGGCTGGTAATCGTAGTAATTGCACTTCCCACCACCTGTTTGTTGGAATACAGAGCAAGCGCCGAAGGATTTTCTAACAAATCGCCCGAAATAACCAAAGTGGCATAGATATTTCCCTCCGGTTTTTTGCGTAAACTTTCAAAATCTTCGTTTGACGGAATGAAATTATACAAATCGGTATTTTTCAAAACTGGAAAATATTCTCCCGTTTCATCCACCACTGCTATATACTTCGTTTGACTGCTATCGATCTGCGAAAGCAAAAAGGCGCCTCCCAGCAAAGCGATAAACAAGACAGGCATTAAAAAGGTGAGAATAATGAACGATTTTTTTTTCACCCTTGTAAGGTATTCTCTTCGGATAACAATTCCTATCTTTCTCATGCTCCTTGTTTTTATCGGGTTTTTATCACATTGTTTAAGCGTGGAATGAATGTTCTATTTATGAAACGCCGAACGCAACTTGATAGTTGTAAAGATTTTTTTGGTGTACAGCGGAAAATCGCCTTGGATGATCCAACCATAATAACCGGGATCTTCCCGAAAAACATCTTCTACCAAGCGGCCTTTGTATTTGCCGAAATTGATGACTTCCTGGTTTTTTTCGTTATAAATCAGTCGTCCGGCAAAATCCGCATGATTTCCAAAAGAAGAATATTCGGAAAGAAAAGAAATATCGTTTTTCAGATCGGGATAACGGTCCAGCTGTGCTTTCAAAATTTCATACGTAGCTTTTGTGTCGGCTTCCGCACTGTGGGCATGATCCAAATCCCTATCGCAATAGAATTTAAAAGCGGCGGATAAGGTGCGTTGTTCCTTTTTATGAAAAATAATCTGAACGTCTACGAATTTTCGTTTCATCAGGTCGATGTCCACTCCCGCCCGCAGAAACTCCTCAGCCAATACCGGAATATCAAACCGATTGGAATTGTATCCCGCCAAATCGCAACCTTCAATCTGAGCGGCTAAGGACTTGGCAATAAACTTGAAAGTCGGCTCATCTTTTACATCTTCATCCGTAATTCCATGAATTTCGGTAGCTTGCGGAGGAATTGGCATTTCTGGATTGATTCGTCGGGTTTTCGATTCTTCGTTTCCGTTGGGATACACCTTCAAATACGAAATTTCAACTATACGGTCGCTCACAATATTTGTACCGGTAGTTTCAAGATCGAAAAAGACAATCGGGTTTTTTAAATGCAATTTCATACAATTGAGAACGGAGTTGGAAGACCCCTCCGTCTATTAATCGTTTATCATAACATCATCGGTATCAACAACATCAGCAAATCCTCATTTTCTTCGTTTTCCACCGGAAGAACCAAAGCGGCGCGGGAAGGATCGGCTAATACGAGCGTCACTTCTGTCGAAGGAATATTGTTCAAGATTTCAATCAGGCTGGAACCTTTAAAACCGATGCTCATGGCTGTGCCGTCGTACACGCAAGCAATGGTTTCTTCTGCTGAAGTTGAAAAATCAATGTCTTGAGCCGAAATGAAAATATTGTCTGGAGAAATAAACAATTTAATCAAATTAGAACCCGGATTCGAAAAAACGCTCACCCGTTTCAATGCGTTCAAGAAAAGAACTCGGTCGATTGTCAGTCGGTAAGGATTGTCCTGAGGAATCACGCTGTTGTATTTTGGATAACGACCTTCAATCAAACGGCAAACTACCGTAAAATGAGGCATTTCAAAATAAGCATTGCTCGCATCGAAACCAATTTTCACTTCGCCTTCTTCACGAGGAAGGATCGTTTTCAACAAGTTAGCTGGTTTCTTAGGCAAAATGAGTGAAGATTCGGGATTCCCGTTTACTCCGAAATTTTTGAATCGAACCAATTTAAATCCGTCGGAAGCCACAAAGATGAGATTTTCTTCGCTGATATCGAAAAACACGCCATTGATCACTGGACGAAGTTCATCCTCGCCCGTGGCAAAAAGCGTGCGGGAAATACCTGCTAACAAATCGGATGCCTTTAACGTTAAATGGGAAGCGTCTTCATTCAATGGTTTCGACAAAGGATATTCATCGCCTTTTTGCGCGATAAAATTATATTTTCCATTTTCATAATAAATAAACAATTCCAAATTCTCGTCGTTGATTTCAAATCGAATCGGTTGTTCGGGGAGTTCTTTCAAAGCGTCCAGCAAATTCTTGGATGGAATGGCAAATACGCCTTCTCCTTCTACTTCATTGACTTCTATGGTTGTAATCATCCTCGTTTCGATATCGGCCGCCGTAATTACCAAGCGATTTCCTTGAAGATCGAACAGAAAACAGTCCAAAACAGGAATAGAATTTTTGGAAGCAATCACTCGTCCCACCGTTTGCAAGTGACTCAATAATAAATTACACGATACTACAAATTTCATTTTATATTTCGATTTATATGAATTACTTTTTTTGAGTGACAAATATAAGAATAAAAGGTGAAATAGAAGGTTCTATATTGATTATTTTTATATTTTTGCAAAAGAATCATGCCATTGCAGGCGATGTGGATCGTCGCCTAAATTTCATGAAAATACAAGTTTCGTTTGAATTGAAAAATAAAAAATAGAAGAAATGATTATGTTAACGCAAGATGACCTTCATCTAATACAAGCAAAGGCAATATCTGCACGTCAGATTTATGATCAGTTAGAACAATTTGAAAAAGGTTTTCCTTATCTACCGGTGATCGCTTCTGCATCCATCGAAAAAGGAATTAAATGCATCGCGGAAGATGAACAAGCCATTTATTTAGAGAAATGGTTTGCTTATTTGGAACAAAATAAGCAAATTGTTAAGTTTGTTCCTGCTTCAGGCGCCGCCAGCCGGATGTTTAAGGATTTGTTTGAATTTTTATCCTCCAGTCGGACAGTTCCGTCTACTCCGTTTGAACAAACCTTTTTTGAAGGCATTCGTCAATTTGCATTTTTCCCTGCATTGGATCAATGTTGCCTTTTGAATGAAAAGAATTCGATCGACCAATTGATGGCAGAAGGAAAATACAAATCGGTGGTCGAGAATCTTCTGCTTCCCAAAGGATTAAACTACGGACAATTACCGAAGGGATTGATTTTGTTTCACGCTTATCCCGAAGGCGCGCGGACGGCCATGGAGGAACATTGGGTGGAAGGAGCGCGGTATGCCTGCAATCAATCGCGAAAAGTGATCCTGCATTTCACCGTTTCTCCCGAACACAGAAGTTTATTTGAAAGCTTAACCAAAGAAAAAATTCCGGCTTATGCCCGCCAATTTGAAGTGGATTACGAGGTCGATTTTAGCGAACAAAAACCGTCGACCGATACTGTAGCTGTGGATATGGAAAACCAGTTATTTCGTGAAAACGGCCAATTGGTTTTTCGTCCCGGGGGACATGGCGCTCTGATAGAAAATCTGAACGACCTTTCTGCCGACATCGTTTTTATCAAGAATATAGACAATGTCGTTCCTGATTCGTTCAAACCGATTACCATTCGATACAAACAATTGATAGCAGGCATTTTGGTGAAATATCAACAGCAAATATTTACCTATTTGGAAAAAATCGACTCCGGCACATATACCCACGAGGAATTGATGGAAATGCTTTATTTTCTTCAAAATGAATTATGTATCAAGAATCTCGGAACAAAAGTCTTGGAAGACGGCGAATTGGTATTGTACATCCGATCCCGCCTAAACCGGCCTTTGCGAGTGTGCGGCATGGTGCGCAACCAAGGCGAACCCGGTGGAGGCCCCTTCCTCACAGTCAATTCGGATGGTACCGTTTCTTTGCAGATTTTAGAAAGTTCCCAAATCGATTTGAAAAATCCTAAAATGAAAGCTTTTTTTGAAGAAGGAACCCATTTCAATCCCGTAGATTTGGTTTGCGCCCTAAAAGATTACAAAGGACGAAAATTTAATTTGACCCACTATGTCGATAAAAATACGGGTTTTATTTCCTTGAAATCCAAAAATGGAAAAACCCTAAAGGCCTTAGAATTACCCGGATTATGGAATGGCGCGATGTCTAATTGGAATACCCTATTTGTGGAAGTTCCCATCGAAACATTCAATCCAGTAAAAACGGTAAACGACCTGTTGCGTCCCGAACATCAGTAAGACGAAGACTGGAAGCTTTGCAAAGCTTCGTGAATTTTTTGTGCAGTAGCGCTTTGTACAGGAACCAATGGCAGGCGAAGCTCGTTTTCGATGTATCCAAGTATTTGCAACATACATTTAACTCCGGCGGGGCTTCCGTCGGTAAAAAGCAATTCGAACAATTCCGCAAAACGGTAATGGAGAAGTAATGCCTCTGCATAATTGCCAGCCAAGGCCAGATGCACCAAGCGACTGAATGCGAGGGGAAAAGCATTCCCGATCACCGAAATGACGCCCGCGGCGCCCAAGGCAAGTGAAGGAAAAGTAATCCCGTCGTCGCCTGAAATCAACTGAAAACCAACAGGCTTCTGGCGGAGAATAGCCGTTATTTGTCCAATGTTGCCCGAAGCTTCTTTCACGGCAACAATCGAATCGAATGCATGGGCCAAACGCAAAGTCGTTTCGGCCGTCATATTGACTCCCGTTCGTCCCGGCACATTGTAGAGAATAAGAGGCAAGTCCGTTGCTTCCGCCATTCGCTTGTAATGTTGATAAATCCCTTCTTGCGATGGTTTATTATAATAAGGAACTACCGAAAGAAGGGCGTCAATCCCCGTATAATCGTCCTTCTTCAATTTTTCTACAACGGCTTGGGTATTGTTTCCACTCACTCCCAAAACGATTGGAATTTGTCCTTTTGCTTGATCAACAGCTAATTGAATAATTTTCCTTTGCTCGTCAGAAGAAAGGGTAGGCGTTTCCGCCGTTGTTCCCAAGACCACCAAATAGTCCGTCTCGTTTTGCAACAGATAATCGATCAAGCGCGACAAGGCTGGATAGTCGACGCTTCCATCTCTTTTGAATGGCGTAACCAGTGCAACGCCCATTCCTTGAAAATTGATCCTGCGTTCCATTTTAATCTTGTAAAAAATGAGATACAAAATTACTATAAATAAATATATATATTTTGCATAGTCGCAAGTATTTTCTTAGTTTTGTGACAAAAAAGATGAAATATTGCTTTACTGGCCTGTTCATTTTATTTTCTTTCGTCTTATGGGGGCAGGAGGAGTCAGAATATGAAGCGGCAGATTCAACGGCTAAGGATTCGATCTCGGAACAAATCCTTGTCGAAAGAATAGGCGCCCACCACTGTTTGAGCTATGTGCATCCCAAGTGGTATTGGCTTCCGTTTAATTGGATGGTACGCTGCCAGACGCTCAGTATCGCAGAACAAATAGCCTATGGAGTGGTATATTTCGATTTCAGAATCCGGTTTAAAAAAGGGAAAGTAATTTCCGGTCACGGAATCATTGATTATGATGTAGACGTCTTGCGCGAATTAGAACGATTAAACAGTTATTCCAGCAAGAAAAATCCGTTTTATATCCGATTGATGTACGAAAGCGGACCATTTCACAAAAATCCGTCCGTTGAGGAAATGAAAGCTTTTGTGGATAAAGTCAAAAACGATTATCCAAACCTGATTTTCACGCAATCGCATATCAAAGCGCCATATACCTATATTGATTCAACCTTCGATGTTCCGACTCACGATTGTTATCAGCATTACAGAGACTATGGCGCACGATCGTTGCGGGACAAAGTGAAAAGTTATAAACTGCCTTATCCGAAATATTATGCAAAACGAAACAATAGAAAATGCAGAAGCCAAACAGAGGAAGACAAAATCTGTATTTACGACTTTGTGGAAATTCGATAACGCGGACGTTAATAAAATCACAATGAGAAAAATAGCGATCATTTTAAGTTTCTACGTATGGACAGTCAGTGTGGCAGCGCGGGAAATAGAATCAAAGCATGAAAAAAGTTTAGTAAAAGACATGGATACTATCCAAATCAACGATACTGTTTATGACGATGATAACAGCTTCTCTCGCATTAATCTTATGAACGCGGCATGGGAAGGCGATTTGAACGCAGTAAAACAGGCCGCAGCGGCTGGAGCGGATATGAATTTTTCAGACGAGAATGGGAATACGCTTCTGATGGGCGCGGCGTCCAGCGGGAATAATGAGCTTGTCAAATTTCTTTTGTCAAAAGGCGCAAACTTTAAGGCTGCAAGTCCGTCCGGCGAGACCGCTCTGCACTACGCCGCATGGAAAGGCAACATGGAAATGACCCAAACGCTGGTGGAGGCCGGAGCGGACGTCAACGCTTTTTACCGCGCCAATGGCGGCCTGACGCCGTTAAACTGTGCGGTCGAATCCGGCAGTCTTGAAACGGTGAAATACCTTGTATCTAAAGGGGCGGACATTGATTATGAAAATCCGGACAGCGGTTCCTCTCCTCTTCGTTCGGCTGCTTACGCCGGCGACTTTGAAATTTTTAAATTTATCGCTGACCAAAAGAAAAAAATTGACTGGCAGAAAACTTTAAGCTATGCCGTTACCGGAGGAAATTTGGATATTGTCAAATATATTGTTGAAGAAAAAAAGGCAAATCCGAAAGGCTATTCCGATTATTTCAATTCCACCCTAATACAACGCGCGGCAGAGCGAAAGTTTAACAGCCATGAAGGTCAAGACGTTTCGATGATAAAATATCTGCTGTCAAAAGGCGCGAAACTGAAAGATATAAACAACGGCGAAATTTTTCCGTGGGCCATGGAAAACTGCAGCGACGACGTAATCAACTTTTTCCTTGAAAACGGCGTAAAATTTGATGAAAGCACAGACAGTTACGGCTGGCCGCCGCTCCCGGCTGCATTGGACAACAACAATTTCGGTCTTGCAAAAAGCTTGCTCAATGACAAAAATCCGTCTTTCCGCGGAACGCCGCTTATCGTGTATTTTTCTGACGGACTGGATAATTCTTACGATATTGTTTCATTCCTGATAAAAAACGGAGTGAACAAGGATTCTTATTCTCCCGCCTTTTTAAATTCCATCGCGTATGGCGATTTGAAGACAGCACAATTGCTGCTTGACGCAGGAGCGGATATTAACGCGGTTAATGAGCAGGGTTACAACGCACTGTTTTTTACTGACGATTACGAGACGGCAAAATTTTTAATTTCCAAAGGCATTAAAACGGATAACAAAAAGCTTCCCGCGTACGCGCTGACTCGTTTTAACCTGCTGCGTGCATTAGACGAAAATAAAATAAATATTCCGGTTTCTCCGGCAGAAGCGGGCGAAGGTTTGCTGCAAGCAGCACAGTACGGAAAGGACTGGGCCACAAAATATTTTTTGTCAAAAGGGGCGGACGTTAATTATAAATTAAAACCCCGCGCAGAAGAAAAAGATGACGCACGCGGAGGCATGACGCCGCTCATTTTAAACGCTTATGCCGGCTTTGACAAACCTTCTTACGACGAGGCCAACAGGATTCCTACGCAGACGGCGGAAATTTTAATTCAGGCTGGCGCGGATATAAACGCCAAAGATAAAACGGGTAAAACGGCCCTGCATTATGCCGCCGGCGGACAATATTATTATGTGATGATTGGACCGATACCGATGGGTTCCCGCCGCGACAGGGAAAACGGCGCGCATGGGGATCCTGCTGCGCCGCCTGCGCAGAACCATAGCGCGATAGCGGAACTTTTAATCAAATCCGGCGCGGACATGAATATAAAAGATGACGATGGCAATACGCCGCTGCTGCTCAGCGCTATCAATAGGAATTACGACGCGATGAAAATACTTCTCAAAGCTGGTGCAAAAACGGATATCAAAAATAATGAGGACAAAACGCTGTTTGATTATCTTGACGAAGAAGAAGGTTTTAAAACGGTAACAGAAGCGGGTTTTGGCGGCAAAATTTCGAAAGAGGCTATTAATAATGCGTTTGTAAAAATCATTGAGGAATATGAAAGCAGATATCGTTATGACAAGGACGAACTGGCGCGGATTATTGCGCTGGGGGCGGACGTTAATACTCCGATTGGCGGAAAAAATGCCTTAGTATACATTCTTTACAGAAATCATAATCTTCCCGGGAAATACGATTTTTTCAAACAGTTAATCGCCTCCGGCGTTGATGTAAACGCCAAAGACGAAGACGGAACTGGCGTTCTGGCCTTCACGGTATATAAGAAAGCAGACCTGCCTTTAATAAAATTGTTAATAGATAGCGGAGCGCGTGTGAACGACGTTGACGACAGCCATATCAGCGCGTTGACAATTGCGAATATATCAGATTATAAAGAAGCGGCGGAAATTTTAAAGAAAGCTGGAGCAAAGCGCGATATTACAGCCGAGTGGTGGTTCGCCCTATATGAACGCTGGCGTTATGACGATTTTACGGCAAAGTTAAAAACCCTGATAGATGAAGGCGCTGATATTAACGCCCAAACAACATACGCCGTGCATCCTTCTTTCTTCCAGCGGATTTAAAGGAAACGGCATGACGGTTTTCATGTATTTCGCCTATATGGCGAGCGATAGAAATAATGAAATTTCAAAAGAACTTGTTAAACTTGGCGCGGACGTTAACTTGCGCGACAATGACGGGCGTACCGCTCTGCATTATCTGGCGCGAACGAGCATGTATGAAGACGATTATAAAGAAAGCACACCCAAACGCATAGAGGATTTTTATACTATTTTCAAACAAGCCGGCGGCGATATTAATATAAAAGATAAAAACGGTAAAACTGCATATGATTATGCCGCCGTTACGCTGCCGCCGCTTGCAACGCTTATTATACGGGATTCACAAAAATAAAAAATCTTCTGGCGGTTGTCCTGATTGTTTTCCAAATTTTATCAAAAAAACGAATTTTCTTTTGTTTTAATTTAAAAATCTTATACATTTGAGTGATTAAAAATCAAGGCGAGTTCCGAAAAGCCTTACGAGTAGGAATTACTTTAAATATAACTTTTATGGCAAATTACAAAGTTGAAGAAATTGAAGGAATTGGCGAAAAATTAGGTGCAAAATTCCGCGAAGTTGGCATTAACAGTACCGACAAATTGTTGGCAGGTACCAAAACAAGAAAACAGCGCAAAGACTTGGCTGAATCCACAGGCATATCTGAAAAATTGGTGCTTAAATTCGCTAATATGGCAGACCTTTTCCGTATCAACGGCATCGGTCAAGAGTTTTCGGAATTACTCGAAGTGGCAGGAGTGGACACTGTTCCCGAATTGGCAATGCGTAACGCTGAAAATCTGACGAAAAAGATGGAAGAAGTGAATGCCGATAAAAAGTTGACCCGCCGTACCCCTTCGCTCAAAGAAGTAGAAAAATGGGTCGAAGAAGCCAAAACTTTGCCTCGCGTGTTAGAATATTAATTTCATCGAGGCTGTTCAAAAAGATTTTTTGGACAGCCTCGATAGATTTTCGCTTAAAGAAAGCGGAAGAGGAATAAACGGATGTCTTCAACATGAAAAATAGATTTAATTGTTTAATTTTAAAAAAATAAAAAATGTTTTGTTTTCAATGTCAAGAAACAGCCAAAGGAACAGGCTGTACCATTAAAGGCGTTTGTGGAAAAACGGAGGATTTAGCGAATCTACAGGATTTGCTGATTTATCTGATGAAAGGAATATCACAATTCACAATTCGCTTGCGCGAAAAGGGTGAAGAAATGCCCGAAGCAAATAAATTTATCACGGATGGTCTTTTTATGACCATTACCAATGCCAATTTCGATAAACAACGTTTCGTATCGAAGATTAAAGAAGCCTGCCTTATGCGGGATAAAGTCAAAAATCGGTTAATCGAAAAGGGAGAAATGGATCCGCCGATGGGTTGCGATTGTTTGACTTGGAAAGCCGAAACGCTTGACAAAATAGAAGAAAAGGCAAAACGAGTAGGAGTGCTTTCCACCGTAAATGAAGATATCCGGTCGTTGCGCGAAATGTTAACTTATGGAATAAAAGGAATGGCTGCTTATGCAGAACATGCCGCGAATTTGGGATTTGAAGATTCGGAAATTTATGCTTTTATGCAAGAAGGGTTAGTCGCTACGAAAAAAGACGACCTTTCGGCAGAAGAACTCATCGGTTGGGTGTTGAATTGCGGCGAGATGGGAGTCAAGGTGATGGCTTTGCTGGATAAAGCCAATACCTCCACTTACGGTCATCCTGAAATAACCAAAGTAAATATTGGAGTTCGGAATAACCCCGGTATCTTGATTTCGGGACATGACCTTCGGGATATACAGGATTTACTGGAGCAAACAGAAGGAACAGGCGTCGATGTTTATACGCACAGCGAAATGCTTCCAGCACATTACTATCCGGCATTTAAAAAATACAAGCATTTCGCCGGAAACTATGGGAATGCATGGTGGAAACAAACGGAGGAATTCGAGTCTTTCAACGGACCGATTCTTTTTACCACCAATTGCATTGTTCCTCCTTCGCTCAAAGCAAATTATGCAGACCGGATTTATACTACCGGTTCGGCTGGATTCACAGGATGTTTCCATTTTGAAAACCGCGTAAACGGAAAGGCTAAAGATTTTTCCAAAATAATAGAGCATGCCAAAAAATGCAAAGCGCCAACCGAAATCGAAAATGGCGATATCGTCGGAGGATTTGCTCATACTCAAGTATTTGCCCTTGCAGATAAAGTGGTTGATGCTGTAAAATCGGGAGCAATCCGCAAGTTTTTCGTGATGGCCGGTTGCGATGGCCGTATGAAAAGCAGAACTTATTATACTCAATTTGCGGAACAATTGCCAAAAGATACTATTATTCTGACCGCGGGCTGTGCCAAATATCGTTACAATAAATTGCCTTTGGGCGACATTGGCGGAATTCCCAGAGTGTTGGATGCCGGACAGTGCAACGATAGCTACTCGTTGGTACTTATTGCATTAAAATTAAAAGAGATCTTCCAATTGAACGATATAAATGAGTTGCCGATAGCCTACAATATCGGATGGTATGAACAAAAGGCCGTAATTGTCTTGTTGGCTCTTCTATCGTTGGGAGTAAAAAATATACATTTGGGGCCTACCTTACCGGGCTTTTTATCTCCTAATGTTGCGAAAGTGTTGGTAGAAAGCTTTGGAATTGCAGGAATAAACACGGTAGATGATGATATAAAGTTATTTTTGGAAAATAACTAAAAAAACTTTTTTTGAATGCCGATGACGCGGATAACGCTGATGACGCGGTTTTTTATTGATAATTTCTTATTCGCAAAAATCCGCTTCTTCAGTGTTATCCGCGTTCCTTTTAATAGATATCGTTCGTGTTTTTACGAATTACGAAAATGGTTGTATCTTTGGGAGATGCAAGGCAAGTGGGCAACAGCATAGCAGATTATGGTAAAAAGTAAAATTAAATGCGAGCGTTATATTTACTAACTCATGTTACGCAGTTTGGTAATTATTTAAAATCGGTAAGTTGTTTCCAAGCCATTTTTACTGCAACTAAATATATCTTGGTTTTCAATTTGTAAAGTGTTTGAAATTTTTCAGCAGACAGGCTCAAATCGTTACTTACCAGATACATTTCTCCCGTAGAATCGTCCTTGTTTGTAAAGACGAATTTGCATAAAAGAACCTCTATTTCAAGGTCTTTTATCCAAACTTTTACCGATTGTTCTGCTTGCAACGGCAATTGATCCGCACTCGTCCACTGACCTTTGTTTCTGTCCTCTATAGAGAACATGCACAGCCAGTGCTTTTTATATCCATCACAAAATACTTCTTCTTTTTGTGTATGAAAAACATATTGTCCGATGATGCAAACCAACTGTCTGACAACACATAACGAAACATAAGGCGTTAATTTTCTACCGCAGTTTCGATCATGGAACGCATCCTCGCATTTTTGGTTATCGAACTTTTACGTTTTTCCTTACCGCTCTTCTCATCAAAGAAATGAACGGTCTTTTTCACACATTTAAAAGCTATCGGAATCCGCAACGCTTCCGCATCTGTAACTAATTGTGTATGATAAAACGCTGTTAATAAATTGATGCCTTTTTCATTGCGGTTTTTACTGTGATCCCAGCGCCGGCTGATTAGATCATTTTCGTCTGTATAAGGTTTACTTATAATGGTATCATCAAAAATCAAACACGCATCTTCACTTTCATGGGAGCGCGCCAACGGCTTCACCTCTTCTCCCACGTCTTTAGAACTGTATTCCCGACCTGACAGCATGCGTGTTATTTTGTCATGCGAGAGGTTCCCTTCCAACAAATTCGACAAGTCTGTAGCTGTCACTGATCCAAAACTACTCAACAGATAGCCGCTATATAAATCCATTTCTTTTTTCATGAAACAAAGTTATCTGTTTTTGTAGCATTACATAACATGAGTTAATAATGAAATTTAATTATAATGCAAAGGTATAATAATAATAATCTTTTTTCATAACGCTAAAATTTTAATTGTTTTAATTTCTTTTTAAATCGTTCCGGCAATATCCGCAATCTGTTCCGGCACTACCGGTTGTTTTCCTGATTTATATATTTTATATTCAGCAATTCTGAATTTTAACATGCCAAATTGGTGGAAAAATACAAATGTCAGAATAGCTATTCCAGCTATGATAATGTAGCCAAGCAATTTTTTACAAGAAGCCAATATGGCGCCTAACTGAATATCTCGCAAGGAACTCGTGCCTACATTAATACTTATAGTTAAAGAATCGACGGAAGAAGCTAAATCGCCGATACTTTGCCATTGAAATTTATATTGCAGCCATCCAAACAGTGAAGTAAAAAACGCCATCATAACAAAACTTCTGAAAATCATAACAGGGGCTACGGATTGTATCATATTGTTTACTGGAACTCTATCAAGTGCATATATCCATATTGATATGAACAAAACACACATTCCATATCCATTTAACAGTTGAGGCAGGTATAGTTGAGAAATGTTCAATTCCGGCGTCATCATAAAATAGAGCATCACGGTATAAAGAAAGTATGAGGCAAAACCGGAGAATATATATATTT
>JGI24699J35502_11133985_pt1 | contig 22789 bp, 18 predicted proteins | sample TergutMp193P4_FD_35502 | JGI IMG/M metagenome (IMG submission 35502)
ATTGCAAACCCACGCAAGCCGCTTGGGTCATTTTTACTTCTTCCGCAGGGATGAAACTCCCTTGGCTTTCGTCGGTCTGTTTCACTTTAAGAGAACCGTTTTTAAACTTGTACTTCATTGCCCATTCCCAGATACTGTCTTTGGGATAGTCGAGATACGTTGCGGTAATTGTTCCGTCCAATACGCCGCTTTCAACTTCTCCGGTTTGTTCGTTCACTTCCCTGACAAAAGTGTAGTTGCAGTGATCTTTCAATGGGATTTTCTCCTTCTAATTCAAGAACACCTTTATAACCGTAATCCATAATAAATATATTTTGATAATTAATAATTTTGTGCAAATATAAGTATTATTATATAAAAATGTGTATTTACTTTCACATATTTTTCAACTATTATTCAATTAATGTTTATTTTATTCAAAATGTTTTGCAAATATGAGAGAATACGGCATTTACAATAGCTTGAGATGAGAATGTTATTGTTTGAAAGAAAAGAATTTATTCTTACCTTTATAATCCATAAACGCTTTTATGAAAAATTTGTATTATCTTTGTTCCAAAATAATTAATCAAAAATTTTTGTGAAACAGCTACTGTTTTTTCTTCTGCTGCTATTTACTTTTTCTTCGATAAAATCTCAGACTTACGATAATATTCGCGTAAGTTTACTGACTGTAGAGCCTCATCCGAAAGCCGTGTGGACAATTTTCGGGCATACCGCTTTGCGCATATCAGACCCTACCCGGAATATTGATTGGGTTTTAAATTGGGGTACGTTCGATGTCGGACAACCGCATTTCATTTTAAACTTTATAGAAGGTAAAACGGATTATTTCTTAAGCGCTCCTCCATTTCAATATGTCATTCAGGAATATGGCAGCGATGGAGTTACAATGATTGAGCAGGTTTTGAATATACCGGACAACGAAAAAGAGGCTTTATTGAAATCATTACGAATTAATCTTTTACCTGAAAACGTGGAGTATCGTTACAATTTTGTTTTTGATAATTGCACTACTCGTCCCCGCGATATTATTGAACGGTTTTGCGGAGGAACACTGATTTATCCTGAACAAACGCAACCCGTTACTTTCCGTCGATTATTTCATCAATATACTCAATATTATCCTTGGTTGGAATTTGGTATTGATTGTGTTATAGGCAGCGGTGCCGATTCGTTGATTTCGTATCATAATGAGCTGTTTCTACCTGAAAAACTAATGGAGGCTTTAAATAACTCGGTAGTAAAACTCCCTGATGGCAATGAACAACCTATTGTTCTTGCTTCTAAATCAATCCTCCGGTCGCAGAACTCCCAACCTGAGAATTTAAACTTTTGGAAGCGTCCGTTTGTGGTAGGATTTGTTATTTTTGGTTTTTATTTGGTTTTAGTCATTATAGCGTATGTTAGGGGAATTTCTCGTCAAGCGAGAAATAACAGCTTTTTAATTCATTTACTGTTTGCTCTCTTGTTTTTCGTTGCCGGAACAGGCGGTTGCATTGTCGCGATGCTTAACTTTTTTTCGCTTCATTCTTGTGTTCAATCGAATTGGAATATACTTTGGCTTCATCCTTTGCATTTTATCGCATGTGTCGGTTTCTTTTTTCGGAAATCTTATCGATGGATTCGTTGGTATCATGTTGTAAATTTTGTACTTTTGTCAAGTTTTTTGGTGGGATGGCATTGGATTCCGCAAGAACTTAACAAAGCATTTATCCCGTTTATCCTCTGTTTATGGGTTGTTTCGGGATTGCAATTAGTTGGTTTAAAGCAAAAAAGATATGAATAAATGGTTAGCTTCTTTGATAGCTGTTTTGGCGGTAAATGGTTTACACGCTCAACAATCGACCGATCCTCCTAAATTGGTGATTAGTATTGTTGTCGATCAGTTGAGAGGCGACTATTTGCAGTTTTTCAGTTCTACTTTTGGAGAAAGAGGCTTTAAACGATTGATGAATGACGGATTGGTCTATCAACGGCTTGAGTTCGGATTTCCCAATGTCGGTACTGCCGCTTCTATGGCAACTATTTACACAGGCACTTATCCTTACTACCACGGAATTGTTGCCGATAAAATTCTTGATTTTGAAACCCGCCGAGAAATGTCTATCATTCATGATGATACCTATTTAGGAAATTATACTACAAATCGTTTTTCACCTTTAGCGCTTTTGAGTTCCACTTTAGGAGATGAACTTAAAATAGCAAGTGAAGGAAGATCAGATGTTTTTGCTATTGCGCCTGATGCTGAAGAAGCCATTCTGTCGGCAGGGCGATATGCAGATGCGGCGTTTTGGTTAGACGATTTCAATGGCAAATGGGCGACTACTACTTATTACAAAAATATTCCATGGTATGTCGATAGATTCAATACGTCTCAAGCAATCGGAAATAATCCTGAAAGAATATGGACGCCGGCTTTGTCGTCTTATAATGGCTCTCCATATACTAAAAATACTACCCCATTCAGATATGCTATTTCCAAAGGAGAGTATGATCGATTTATAAAAATAAAGCAAACGCCTTTTATTAATGAGGAAATTACCAATCTGGCGGCAACTTTTTTCGAATATGCGGATTTCGGTAAGCGGACATATCCCGACTTTTTGGCTGTCACATATTATGCAGGAAATTATAAATTCAGTAACCGCTATGAAGATTTCGGCTGGGAAATTCAAGATATTTATTACCGTTTAGATAGAGAAATTGAAAAGCTGTTGGATTTAATAGATAAGAAAGTAGGATTAAAGAATGTTTTGGTTATACTTTCTTCCAATGGTTATTATGATTCAGCAGCAAAACTTCCTGACGGCTTTAAACCGCAGGGAGAATTTTATCCGAATCGTTGTACGGCTCTACTCAATATGTATTTGATGGCTATTTATGGTTCCGGCAACTGGGTAGAAGGCTATTACAACGAACAAATCTATCTGAACAAAAAGTTAATCGAAAATCAAAATGTCGATTGGAATGAGATTTTGCATAAAGCGTCCGAGTTTATCGCTCGTTTCAGCGGCGTTCAGGATGTTACGACTGCCGGTCAATGGTTTGTAGATGATGCTGGACGTTCAGTTGATTTTCGTCGTGGAATGAGTAAAAAAATAAGTGGAGATATTTTTATTGAACTTCAGCCCGGTTGGTTAGTTATCAATGAAAATCAAAACAACAATAATAATACGGACTATAAGCGAGAAACAGTTATATTGTCTCCATTATTTATTTTTGGTGGAAATATCCGGAAAGAACATGTCTATCGGCCGATTCGAGCAACAGAGATTGCGCCTACAGTTGCGTTTATTCTGCGGATACGTCCGCCTAATGCGGCTCAGGATATTCCTTTGCAAGAGTTTATAAAATAAAGCTGTCAGGGGGTTGCTGGTCAAGCCCGCAATGACAATATATAATAAAAAATAATAAAGTAATAACAATAATACAATATAATTATGGGTTTTAATGATTTTTTATCAAAAATGTTTGGGAACAAAGCCCAACGCGATTTAAGGGAAATAACACCTTATGTTGAAAAAATTAAAGAAATATATCCGAGTATCGAAATTTTGTCAAACGATGAACTTCGCGCCCGGACGGAAGCAATCAAGCAAAAAATAACGGATGCGGTAAATGCCGAAAATAATAAAATTGAAGAATTAAAATCAGGAATTGAAGCGCTTGAGTTGGAAGAACGTGAAAGAGTTTGGGCGGAAGTCGATTCAATCGAAAGAGTGATTTTAGAAAAGCAGGAACGAGTTTTGGATGAATCTCTTCCGGAGGTATTTGCTATTGTTAAGGACACTGCCCGTCGTTTTGTGCAAAATGAGAAAATTGTAGTCACTGCAAACGATTTTGACCGTAAATTAGCCGTTACACACGATTTTGTGACTATCGACGGCGACAAAGCCATTTATGCCAATCAATGGATGGCCGGAGGAAATATGATAAAATGGGATATGATTCACTACGATGTGCAATTATTCGGAGGAGTCGTGTTGCACAATCATAATTCTAAAAAATTTGAGAAAGATACGGAAGATCCGAAACTCAGTAAAAGAGTTCGAGGATATATCGCTGAAATGGCTACCGGCGAAGGAAAAACATTGGTTGCTACACTTCCTGTATTCTTGAATGCTTTGACGCATAATGGCGTACATCTCGTAACGGTTAATGATTATCTGTCGAAACGCGACTCGGAATGGATGGGTCCTTTGTATATGTTTCATGGATTGTCGGTCGATTGTATCGATAAACATCAACCGAACTCCGATGCTCGTCGAAAAGCCTACGAAGCTGATATTACTTTTGGTACGAACAACGAATTTGGCTTCGACTATTTGCGCGATAATATGGCAGTTACTCCTAAAGATTTAGTACAAAGGAAACATAATTACGCCATTGTCGATGAAGTTGACTCGGTTTTAATCGACGATGCCCGTACTCCTTTGATTATATCAGGTCCCGTTCCGAAAGGAGAAGACCAGTTGTATGAAGAATATCGTTCCCGAGTAGAAAATGTAGTAAATGTACAGAAAAACCTTACCAATAGACTACTTGTAGAAGCAAAACAAAAAATCGCTTCTTCCGATCCGGAAGTGCAAAAAGAGGGATTCGTTCTGTTATTCCGTTCATACAAAGGTATGCCGAAAAATAAAGCTTTGATTAAGTTTTTAAGCGAACAAGGCGTAAAAGCCAACATGCTGAAAACGGAAGAATTCTACATGCAACAACAAAACAAGGATATGCATATTATCACCGACCCCTTGTTTTTTGTCATTGATGAAAAAAATAACACGATTGAACTAACTGACAAGGGAATTGACCTTCTGACTGGTAATTCCGATGACCCTCTGTTTTTCGTTTTGCCGGATATCGGACATCAAATCGCAATAATTGAAAGCGAAGGAGGAACCGATGAAGAAAAACAAGCGAAAAAAGACGAATTGATGCAAAATTATGCTGTCAAATCGGAACGGGTACATACCGTTAATCAGTTATTGAAAGCCTATTGTTTGTTTGAAAGAGATGATGAATATGTAGTTATCGACAACAAGGTAAAAATTGTTGATGAACAAACCGGACGTATCATGGAAGGCCGCCGTTATTCCGACGGCTTGCATCAGGCGATTGAAGCCAAAGAGCGCGTACAGGTTGAAGCCGCTACCCAAACCTTTGCAACGATCACCTTGCAAAATTATTTTCGTATGTATCACAAATTAGCGGGAATGACTGGTACTGCCGAAACCGAAGCCGGAGAATTCTGGGATATTTACAAATTAGATGTTGTTGTTATCCCAACCAACCGTCCGATTATAAGAAACGATATGAACGACCGGATTTACAAAACGGCGCGGGAAAAATATGCTGCGGTTATTGAAGAAATTGTTAAGCTTCGGGATGCCGGACGTCCGGTTCTCGTTGGTACTACTTCGGTAGAAATTTCGGAATTATTGAGCCGTATGTTGAACATGCGAAAAATACAGCATAATGTTTTGAATGCAAAATTGCATCAGAAAGAAGCCGAGATTGTAGCGCAAGCTGGTCAGACAGGAATGGTTACTATTGCAACCAACATGGCTGGGCGTGGTACCGACATCAAATTATCGCCCGATGTGCGTGAAGCCGGAGGATTGGCAATTATCGGGACAGAAAGGCACGAATCGCGGCGAGTTGACCGCCAGTTGCGCGGACGTGCCGGACGACAAGGCGATCCGGGTTCGTCGGTCTTTTTTATTTCGCTCGAAGACGAGTTGATGCGTTTGTTTGCTACCGAACGAATTGCCGGAATGATGGACCGTATGGGATTTAAAGAAGGCGAAGTGTTAGAACATAGTATGTTGAACAAATCGGTAGAACGCGCTCAAAAGAAAGTAGAAGAAAATAACTTCGGAATTCGCAAGCGTTTGTTGGAATATGATGATGTGATGAACTCTCAACGTGAAGTCGTATATACCCGTCGCCGTCACGCATTAATGGGCGAACGAATCGGTCTGGACGTTTTGAATATGTTGTATGATACGACTCATACGATTTGCGAACAATATGTTGAAGACAATGATTATGAAGGATTGAAATTAGAGCTGCTCAAGACTATGGCTTTGGAAGTTCCGTTTACAGAAGAAGAAATGAAAGGAATGAAACCGGCGACGGTGGAAGAAAAGATTTTCAATGCTACATTAGATAGCTTCAAGCGTAAAACCGAGCGAATGGCTCAAGTTGCTAATCCGGTAATAAAAAAAGTATATGAAGAACAAGGCGACCGCTACGAAAATATCGTTGTTCCTGTAACCGACGGAAAACGACTTTACAATATCCAATGCAACCTCAAAGACGCGTACATGACGGAAGCAAAAGATATTATCAAATCGTTCGAAAAAGCGATTCTCTTGCATTCGATTGATGAATCGTGGAAAGAACATCTTCGGGATATGGACGATTTACGTCAGTCGGTTCAGAATGCAAGTTATGAAAATAAAGATCCATTATTGATCTATAAATTAGAATCGTTCGAGTTGTTCAGGAAAATGGTGGACGATATGAACCGGAAATCCGTTTCTGTTTTGATGAGAGGGCAAATTCCAATGCAAGCGCCTGACGACGTGCGGCGAGCAGCGCCCGAACGCAAAACGGATTACAGCAAATACCGCACACAGAAAGACGAAATCTCAGAAGGCCGCCGTTTACAAGGGCAAGCTGCTTCCCGCGATACGCGCGAGCAACAGAAAACAGCACCCGTACGTGCCGAAAAAACGGTAGGAAGAAATGATCCTTGTCCTTGCGGAAGCGGAAAAAAATATAAAAACTGTTGCGGAAGAGCATAGAAAGAAATCATCAAGAAAAGTGTGATTCCGCACCAAGCGCGGGATCACACTTTTTCATGTAAACCTTATATCAAAACAAACAAACTTCAAAATATCATCTTTTGTGTCTTCGTATTATTTTTTTATCATCTCATCGGTCTGTAATCATATTCTACAATTCTTTGTTTTTTAATAAATAATGCATATATTTGCAGGTGAAAAAATGAAAATGTTATGGAATCATTGAATGTAGAAATAATAAATCCGAAAGCTAAAACACTTTTACAGAATTTAGCGGCAATGAATTTAATACATATTAAAAATCAACCCACTTTAGCTTCGATGTTGGCAACGCTTCGTCGAAATGAGCCTCAAGTTCCATCGTTAGAAGAAATTACGCAAGAGGTGGAACTTGTTAGACAAGCGCGTTATGACAGGAAAAATAAAAATCATAATTGATACCAATCTTTGGATTAGTTTCCTTTTGTCTAAAAGGATTAATTTTATTGATAATTTATTGAGTTGTGGAAATGTACGACTCATTTTTAGTCATGAATTACTTACTGAGTTATTGGACGTGTCGGCACGACCTAAACTCAAAAAATTTTTCACAACAAACGATAAAAAATTGATTTTTAATATTATAGAGCGTTATGCTGATTATATAATTGTTACATCAAACGTAGATATATGTCGCGATAGCAAAGATAATTTTTTACTATCTCTCGCTAAAGATTCTAAAGCAAATTTTTTGATTACAGGTGATAAAGATTTACTTGCCTTGAAAGAATTTGAAGAAACTCAAATTGTTACCATAGTCGAATATCAAACGATTTCAGATATTTAATGCCAAAAGTATCTCTCACTTAGCGTTTAAAACAGTAAATGCCATTTGTTTTCCCTCTTTTCGGAGAAGCGATGCCGTAACGTTTTGTTCGCCGCTGCTGCCACCAAATTGCCAGAAAATCATTCACCCAATAATATACCACAGTATCATCAGGTTCGACTTCACTACAGTCACACAAGACTAAGAGAGAACTTTTTCATACTTCTATGAATAAATTATCTTCTTCCGGAAGAGGAACTTGAACTGCTTCTGGTTGAAGATGAATTATTAGAATTCGTTCCACTTGAACTACTTCGGGTTGAAGACGAATTATTTGTATTTGAATTTACCGAACTATTTGAGTCACCTCTCCTTGAAGATGAATTATTTGTATTTGTTCCACTTGAACTGCTTCTGGTTGAAGGCGAATTATTTGTATTGGAATTTGTTCCGCTTGAACTACTTCTGGTTGAAGGCGAATTATTTATATTGGAATTTGTTCCGCTTGAACTACTTCTGGTTGAAGGCGAATTATTTATATTGGAATTTGTTCCGCTTGAACTACTTCTGGTTGAAGACGAACTATTTGTCGTATTGCCGGAATTTCTTGTTGAAGATGACGAATTTCGAGTTGAATTGGTCGTTGTCTGAGTGTTCCTATTGTTGCTGGACTGTATTTCTCTTGCATTTTTCACATTTGTATTGCGGCTGCTGAACGACTGTCCCGGATTAGTTCTGGCATAATCGTTACGGCTGACATTTTTCTGCATACTGCTGACAGTACGTTGGTTTCTTACTGCTTTGTCATATCTGTAATTATTATTTGCATTAATATAAACACTATTCATATATGTATTGGTGTATATCGGATTGCGGTAATGGTAATAAGCAGGGTAATATCCCCAATAATACGGCGAGCTCCAAATCATGTAACCGGGAGACCGGAATGATGAATATATCACAGGAGTACGATAATATATGGGATCTATAATATAAGCAGTGCCGTAAATATAAGGATCTCCGACAATCTGTACGGAAATATTATCCTCGCCTCTACTTTCAACGATGATAGATGCGACATCCTGAAATACATCATAATCTAAAGCTGCCTGAAGCAGAATCAGATGCGTACCGTTTTCATACACTTCAACTACGCGAAGGTAATCGACATAACCATCATGATTTAAATCAAGGTTGGAAATTCCTCTATCATACTCATTCAACATACGTTCAAAATCTTCCAGATTGCGAGAATCTGCAAATACACTCGCAACAGCCCGCAAATCGAGATTGTAACTGATTTCATCGTCGAAAGCTTCTACTGTAACTGATTGTGCAGGAGCAGAAACTATCCTTGCTTGCTGCGTATTTTCATACGTATAGCATGAAGACAGCACAAAAAATAAAAGGCAAATTACAACCGGTCTTATCATTCCTTTTTTCATAATTTTAAAAATTAGATAATGAATAAATATATTTTATTTTTTACAAAAGTAATCATAATAAATACAAATACAAAAAAATAGGGCGTTGAAAAAAATTCAAACACCCCATCATCATGAAAAAATTTAAAAAAACATTGAGCGAAGCTCATTTTCTAATGTTCAGCTCTTTAATAATTGTGCGATAACGTTCAATATCCCGGTCTTTTAAGTAATCCAATAACCGGCGGCGTTTACCAACCAACATTTTCAAAGCTCTTTCCGTACTATAATCTTTCTTATTTAACTTGAGATGCTCAGTTAAATGCGAAATACGGTAAGAAAACAATGCAATCTGTCCTTCAGAAGAACCGGTATCAGTGTTAGACTTCCCGTATTTAGCGAAGATTTCTTTTTTCTTTTCGGAATCTAAATACATGATTAAGAATTATTAATTAATAATGATTAGTTTTTGAACTGCAAAGATACTTATTTTTTTTAATAAAAATATGAAATAATAAATTATTTTGAATGAAGAGAAACAAATTGGTATTTTAGTCTTATCTTTGCACTTGAAACCCTATGAGGGGTATTCCCCCGTTAGGGGTAATTTATAATTTTTAGTTAATTTATGCCTTCTATTTCCGTAGTTATTCCTTTATTTAATGAAGCCGAATCGCTTCCCGAATTGCATGAGTGGATTGATAAAGTAATGAAAGATAATGATTTCAGTTATGAATTGATCTTTATTGATGATGGAAGTACGGATAATTCATGGGAAATTATTACTCAGCTTAGTCAGCAAAATCCGAAAGTCAAAGGAATTAGATTTGGAAAAAATTACGGAAAATCGCCAGCTTTGCAATACGGATTTCAGAAAGCAACAGGAGATGTTGTTATTACAATGGATGCCGATTTACAAGACAGTCCGGACGAGATTCCCGAATTATACAGAATGATTACGGAAGATAAATTCGATTTGGTTTCCGGATGGAAAAAGAAACGACACGATCCATTAAGTAAGACAATTCCGACCAAGTTGTTCAATGCTACGGCACGCACTATTTCCGGAATAAAGCTGCATGATTTCAACTGCGGTTTGAAAGCATATCGAAAAAGCGTTGTGAAGAATATCGAAATTTATAATGACATGCATCGCTGGATACCTTATTTGGCGAAAAATGCAGGATTTACCAAGATTGGCGAAAAGCCGGTGCAACATCAGGCACGCAAATATGGATCAAGTAAATTCGGACTTGACCGCTTTTTTAACGGATATCTTGATTTATTTACCTTGTGGTTCTTATCGAAATTCGGTAAAAAACCGATGCACTTTTTCGGATTCTTAGGTAGTTTAATTTTCTTTATTGGATTTATTTCCGTCCTGATAGTAGGCGGCATAAAATTTTATTCTTTGCAGAAAGGAACTCCTGCTCCCCTAATAACTAATACGCCTTATTTTCATGTCGCATTGGTTTCGATGATTATCGGCACGCAATTGTTTCTCGCCGGTTTTATCGGGGAACTTATTACTCGAAATTCTCCCGAAAGAAATAGGTACACTGTTTCCGATACAATTGGTTGATTACTTTAATTCAAAGGTATATGCTATGCCAAGATAAATCAGATGGTGGCTCATGTCGAAACGGGCATTTTCATTCCAACTTTTGTTATCCTTGGCTTTGCAATTTGTATAACGCCAACCGCCATTTATTTTTACATAATCCGTTAAATTGGCGCGGATGTGCCAACCGAGATTAAACCCTAAAGCTTTATAAGCTCCTAAATTTTCGGTTTTATCATTTACTATATAATACTGTCCTCCTAAAGCCGGACCGGTTGCCCATTCCCGCTGATGGATAAGATACAGCCTTAAATCCAAATTAGTAGAATATGCAGCCAATTTTTTCTTGTCTTGACTAATATTTTCGTAAGAAATATCCGGATTCATCAAACCGGTAAAAACAACTTCCAGAGGGTCTGAAAGATGATAAGCTACATCAATTCCATAAAGAATACCATTATAATATTGTGTACTTATTACATATCCCGCTTTTGCTCCTACAGTTAAATCACCTCTTTGAGAAAAAGCGTGAATTGATAAAATTGCTAAAAATAGAATTAATACTGTTTTCTTCATTGAAATAATGGTTTAATTTTTTGAGCAAAAGTACGTAATATACGTAAAAGAAAAAAATTTTTAAAGTAAAATTAATATCTGTTCACTTGTTTTACTCCTTTGATTGCCTGAATTTTTTTGATAAGGCTATTCATAGCAGCAGTATCGCTCAACATCACCGTCAATGTTCCCTGAAACAATCCATCGGAAGGATCGACATGGATGGAACGCAACATCATTCCGCTTTCTTTAGAGATAACGGAAGTGATATTAGTTACAATGCCAATATCATCATTGCCGATAATTTTTAATACCACAGGATAGTTTGCTCCAGATTTTCCTGCCCAGCGCGATTTGACAACACGGTAGCCATGCCGGTTGAACATTTCAGGAGCATTCGGACAATTCAAGCGGTGAATCTTGATGCCTTTGGAAGAGACAAAACCGAAAATCTCATCTCCAAAAATCGGATTGCAGCATTTCGCCAATGTATATTCGATTCCCGTGAGATTCTGATCAATCACCAGAACATCGTCTTTATTGATAATTTCATCAATCGGAGTTTGGGCTTGATAATTTTCAACGCTACGATCAATATGTTCGGCTAATTCCTGTTCTTTCTTTTCTAATTCCAGATATTGATCGATGACCGCGTTGACATCTAATTTTTCTGCAGCAATATCGGAATAAAAATTAGTGACAGTTTTATAGCCTTTTTTCTTAATAAGCCGCATCAATTTTGCTTCATCTTCATCGATTTTCCGGTTTTTGAAACGGCGATGCAATAATTCCTTGGCATATTCCACTTGCTTGGCTGCCTGTTCCTTCAACGATTGTTTGATTTTTATCCGCGCTTTGGAGGTGACGACAAAATTCAGCCAATCTTGCTTTGGTGTCTGATTCGGCGAAGTTTGTATATCAACTTGGTCGCCGCTATGCAACCGGTGTTTAATTGTTACATTCTTACCATTGATTTTTGCCGAAACGCATTTGGAACCCAATTTAGTGTGAATAGCAAAAGCGAAATCAAGTACGGTTGCATTGTGAGGAAGTTTAAATAAATCTCCTTTCGGCGTAAAGACAAAAATTTCATCATCATACAAATCCATCTTGAAATCACGGAGCAGGTCAGCTGGTGCCGAATCTTTATTTTCCAAGGCTTCACGCACGTTGTTCATCCATTCGTCCAAACCGCTTTCTCCCTTAATGCCTTTGTATTTCCAATGGGCAGCCAAACCTCTTTCCGCAATTTCATCCATCCGTTTGCTGCGAATTTGCACTTCTACCCATTTCCCCTGCGGTCCCATAACCGTAGCATGTAACGATTCATAGCCGTTGCTTTTCGGGATAGACAGCCAGTCTTTCAAACGTTTAGGATTGGGTTGATACATGTCGGTAATTACCGAATAAACCTGCCAACATTCTGCCTTTTCTTTTTCGATCGGCGTATTTAAAATAACCCTGATAGCAAACAAGTCGTAAATATTTTCAAATTCAATTTTTTGCTTTAAAAGCTTATTTCGGATGGAATGAATGGATTTTGTTCGTCCCTTAATATCGAAATTCAAGTGTAGTTCGTTCAGTTTTGCTTCAATCGGAGCAATAAACTCGGCAATGTATTTATCGCGTGAACGCTTGGTCTCATTGATTTTACGGGCAATGAAATCGTACATTTCGCGGTCTTGGAATTTAAGTGCCAAATCTTCCAACTCCGACTTAATCGCATATAAACCCAAACGATGCGAAAGCGGAGCATACAGAAAAGAGGCTTCTCCAGAAATCGCCAATGCCTGTTCTTTATCCAATCTTTTGGCTATTCGCATCAAATACAGGCGGTCGGCAATCATAATCAGGATGACGCGCACATCTTCGGCGAAAGAAAGTAGTAATTTGCGAAAATTTTCGGTTTCGATAGCGGCATTTTTAGCATATAATTCCTGAGTTCTCAGTAAGCCGCGAATAATACCGGCAACGTCGTCTCCAAAATTTTCCCTAATTTGTTCTACGGTAAAATGTCCGTCTATCACCGATTGCGACAACAAAACAGCAACCGGAGCCGCTTCTTTTAGTCCTATTTCTTCAGAAACAATCAATGCCGTATGAAGACAACGAAATAATCGGTTTTCCCCATACATATCTTTCCCATATCCGCCCAATGAAACAGACTGTAGAATGGTTTCTTTTATTTTTTTTCTGTCGCCGGCAGATACGGAATTCCCCACACTTCTCACTAAGTTGCGATAAAGAGAAAAAAAACCAGAACGATCAAATTCGGATGCTGATTGGTTCATTAAATAAAATTTATTCTTAAAATAATACCTAATAGATATATTTTAGATGTATCTATTTTCCGACAAAGTTATAAAATTCACGAAATCTGACCCATTCTTTTTTGAAAAATCTATTATGTAAGCAAAAAATAATTATTTTTGTATTCGTTAATAATTGGGAAAATATGAATCCTATTTTTATTCCGCCGCAAGACGATTTAGATATTCGCCGGAAGCGAGTACAACAGTTATTGGTAGAAGCTGGTAGCAATGCTGCCTTGATTTCTACCGAAGTAAATATATATTACCTTACAGGGATAGTATTTGCAGGGTATATTTATCTTCCTGCGGAAGGAGAACCGCTTTGGTTTGTTCAACGTCCTTCCGGCTTGAAGGGAGAACAGGTGATATACATTCGCAAGCCGGAGGAAATTCCAACAATATTAAAAGAGAGAAATATCCCGTTACCTGAAACTCTTTTTCTGGAAGCCGACCAGATTACGCATAACGAATTTCTACGGTTAGAAGCGGCATTGCATCCTGTCCGAACAGGAAATATGACTGCTCTTCTCCGGAAAGTCCGAATGATAAAGACGCCTTGGGAAATTGAACAATTTCGATTTTCGGCTGCAAAACATGCCGAAGCCTATCGTGCAATTCCCGCTCTTTTTAGAGAAGGCATGACGGAAATAGCGTTTCAAATTGAAATAGAACGAGTCATGCGGAAATATGGATCTATAGGCATGTTTCGAACCTTTGGAGCTAATATGGATATTTTCATGGGAAGCCTTTTAAGTGGAAAAAATGCAGATACGCCTTCTCCGTTTAATTTTGCTTTAGGCGGTAGCGGGATACATCCTTGCCTTCCTGTTGGCGCAAGTGATAATTTAATTACTGAGGGTTCGGCGATTATGACTGATTTTACCGGAAATTTCACAGCCTATATGTCCGACATGAGTCGAGTATATTCATTAGGTAAACTTCCGGAAATTGCTTACCAGGCGCATCAGATTTCTATTGAAATGCATCAACGGCTTATGGAAAAGGTGAAACCAGGAACGGCTTGTTCCGATATTTATAATCGCACGTTTGAGGAAGCCGTCAAATCTGGTTTTGCAGCTAATTTTATGGGATTTAGTCAACAAGTCAAATTCGTAGGACATGGAGTCGGCTTGGAAATCAATGAACCTCCGGTATTGATGAGTCGCTCTCGCGATTTATTTCAGCCGGGAATGGTTTTTGCTTTCGAACCTAAGTTCGTTCTACCCAATATAGGAGCGGTTGGAATCGAAAATACTTATTTAGTAACGGATACCGGCATTGAAAAACTGACGGTTCTTGAAGAAAAAATAATTGATTTATCACCAAATTGTTAAGTTAATATAGGCACAAAAATACCAATAATACAAACTTGCACAAAAAGAGCAGTTTTATTTTTTAATTTATCAGATTTTGAATGAATTATAAAAAATCAGCTGTCTCCGATTAGAAAACAAGATTTATTTTGATAGCCTTTTCACAATGAATGCAGCTAATTCTCGTCCTCCTTTAGCATAACATTCTCCGATTCGATAAGCAGCATCATAATCCGTTCCCCAAAAATTATTGGCTGAAGAATTCATAACAGTAATTTTTGCTACTTCATTTCCAGTTTCTTTTTCTATAAAGATAGCTGTAAAATTAATAGATGCATTCTTTCTTGCAACGCCGACATTAAATCCCGGTTCGATAAAATTTGTTTGTATCTGCAACAAATACCTGCCTCCAGTAGAAGTTTCAATACCCAGTGCCTCCATCCGTTTATCAAACAGTTCAATGAATTTTGGTTCGTATATATCTTCACGATCTTGAATCCATCCTCTGCGCCAAACCTCCGGATTGTTATCTCTTTTTTTGGCATCCGACATTTTCTTCGCAACGTATTCTTCTTCGGTTAATTTACCTACGCGCAAATTGTCATACGTAAATTCAATATCCACATATTGTTCAGATTTAAGAAAATCCAACTTTCCGGAAACCAATTTAATGGATTGAGCATAAATACTTGTTGACAAACAAATAAATGCTAATAAAAATATTTTTTTCATAAAGAATATATATTAAATAATAATTCAAAAAATAATATGCAAAAATATTAAATTATTCTCTTCTATCAATAAATTTGACAGATTTTCTTTTATTTTGTGGAAATTGTATCGCATTAATGTAATCAATGGATTCAAAAATAATAGAAGGAGCTACTCTGATTTTTGCACGAAATATATCTTTAATATGTTTCTCCAAAATTTCGGATTTTTCGTTTGCTCCTACACGAATGACAATTTCGTCCGTTCCTAAATCATTGCGGAATACTTCCACTACATAGTTGACGACATCCGGAATACTGTCCATAATATCGTACAGAGCTGGTGGATAAAGCGTTGTTCCCTTGAATTTAATCATTTGTCCCTTCCGCCCTGTCACGCTGCTCAAACGCAGGGTATTCCGTCCGCACCGGCATGATTCAGTATGATGTATAACCATATCGCCTGTGCGAAAACGCAAGAGCGGCATGCCTTCTACACCGAGCGTTGTAATAGTAACTTCGCCTTCTTCACCGGGTTTTACCGGTTTTCCTTCGGAATCGAGAAATTCGGCGATAATCAGCTCTGGTTGAAGATGACCGCCTTTTCCTTCGGAACATTCTGTGAATGAAGTTTGCATTTCGGTAGAAGCATAAGTGGAAAATAAACGGATATTTTCCCATTGCTTGGTTATTTTTTCACCTAAGGTATTATAGCTGAAATCCGGTTTACGGATTGATTCCCCAATACAAATGAATTTTTTCAAAGAAGAATGAAGATAGTCAATGTTTTCTTGTTTGGCATAATCAATTAATTTGCAAATAAAAGAAGGTACAACCATAGCTACCGTCGGATGAATTCTTTTAATTGTATCCCATTGTAATTCGGGAATTCCGTTTCCCACCCGGCATATACCCATATTCAATTCGCGCGCTCCCAGAAAATATGCTAACCCAGCCATGAACATGCGATCGATAGTAGTCATCAATTGCATAATATCGTTCCGGCTCAAACCGGCTGTTTCAAAACTCAAGCGTTCATTATAGGCTAAACGCCGCAAATCGTTTTCGGTTAAACCGAAAATCACCGGTTCGCCTAATGTGCCGGAAGTAGTAACAATATCAATAATTTTTTCCGGCGGAACGCAACAAAAATCAGCGGTTCTCATCTGAAGAGCCGTTTTATCCGTAGTAGGAATGAATTGCAAATCTTCAATTTTTTGTATTTTCTCAAAAACAATTTTTTCTTTTGCAAATAATTCCCTGTAATAAGGCGAATTTTCATTCAGATAACGAAGCGTTTCCGCCAGTTTTTTCTCTTGGAATTGCTTAATAGTCTCCTGCTTTTCGTATTGAATATTAGAATGATAATTCATGATTATTTTCTTTTAATGATTAAAATAACAAGCAAAAATACGTCTTTTTTCTCCGGCAAACAAAAAAGAATTAATTGATATTATAATTAATATCATTATCTTTGTATCGGAATTAGATGAAGTGGTACATGAAGTATTCGGAATTAGAAAGAAAATTAAAAACGGAAGGTTGTCGATGGTTTAAAAACGGCAAACGGCATCCGATTTGGTATAGCCCTATAACTGACCGGTATTTTGAAATGAGTTATCACCAAAGCGAAGAAGTAAAGCAGGGAACATTAAAAAGTATATGTAAAACGTCGGGGATTAAAATTTAGTTCTATATTATATTAAGGTAGGAGGATAAATATGAATAAAGTAAAAGCATTTGTTGAACGGGGAAATGATGGTACCTTTGGAGTATATATTGATTTAGACGACAATCGTTTAAATTATGGAATAATAGGAGATGGAAATACTGTAACTGAAGCAATTGAAGATTTTAAAGCCGGTTATCTTGAAATGAAAGAATTGTATGAAAAAGAGGGAAAACCTTTTATAGAAGCTGAATTTGAATTTCATTATGATACAGCATCTTTTCTACAATACTACACAAATTATTTTTCTCTTGCAGGTTTGTCTCGTTTAACAGGTATTCATCAAGGACAATTAAGTCATTATATGAATGGTACCCGGAATCCAAGCAAACAAACAATTCAAAAGATAGATAATTCAATTCAGGTATTTGCCAAAAATTTATGTCAGATTCAATTCATTTAATGATGAAATGATGAAAAAAGGCAACCTATTAGTCGTTGATGATAATAAAAATGTGCTGACGGCATTACGCATACTTCTTGAAAACTATTTTGAGACCGTTACGCTTTTGACTTCGCCTAAACAACTCCAGTCCACAATACGGGAACTGAACCCGGATATTGTTTTGTTAGATATGAATTTCTCCGCAGGAATAAATACTGGTAACGAAGGTTTATATTGGCTTTCGGAAATAAAAAAGCAAGATGCAGACCTTCCTGTTGTCTTGTTTACAGCTTATGCTGATATTGATTTAGCGGTTAAAGCATTGAAACAGGGAGCTAATGATTTTGTAGTAAAGCCATGGGATAATGCGCGGTTGATTGCAACGCTTCAATCGGCTTACGCTTTGTGGGAATCGCGTAAAGAAGTGAAGCAATTGCGGGAAAAACAGCATGTCTTGCAAAGTGAACTCAATAAGGAACGCGATATTTGCTGGGGCGTTTCTAAAGCCATGCAGGAATTGCAGCGCTTAGTGCAAAAAGTGGCTCTGACGGATGCCAACATTCTGATTACTGGTGAAAACGGTACGGGAAAAGAAGTCATTGCCCGCGAAATATATCGACTATCGTCCCGAAATAAAGAAGTGCTAATCACTGTGGATATGGGCGCTATTACTGAATCATTGTTTGAGAGCGAATTATTTGGCCATGTAAAAGGTTCGTTTACAGATGCCAAGACCGATCGAATCGGTAAATTTGAAGCAGCTAATCATGGAACGTTGTTTATGGATGAAATCGGGAATTTATCTTATCCCTTGCAGGCAAAAATTTTGAATGTTTTGCAATCGAGAACCATTGTCAAAGTGGGCGACAATAAACCAATACCGATTGATATTCGCTTGATAAGCGCTACCAATCGGAATTTGCAAGAATCGGTTCGAAAGGGGGAATTTCGTGAAGATTTATTTTATCGTATCAATACTATTCATGTGGAAATTCCGCCTTTGCGTGAGCGAAAAGAGGATATTCCGCTGCTGTCCGAATTTTTTCTGAAAAAATATGCCCGAAAATATAACAAGGAAAATATCTATCTTTCAGACGATGCGATTAATAAATTGAAAGAATGCCGGTGGTCTGGAAATGTCCGTGAATTGCAGCATACTTTGGAAAAAGCGGTCATTCTTTCGGAAACAGATGTTTTACAAGCCGGCGATTTCTATTTAAATCAATCCGTTCAAACCGGTAATGAAAATCCTATAAGTTTGGATGACGCGGAAAAGCACTTGATAGAAAATTCATTGAAACGGAATAAAGATAATCTCTCGGCGGTTGCCGCCGAATTGGGAATAACTCGTCCGACATTATACAGCAAAATGAAAAAATATCGTCTTAATTAAGTAAAATATAGACACTTGTTTAAATCTATCCAATACAAACTCAATATTTATACCGTTTTGCTGATTTTAATAACAGTCGGCATCACGCTTAGTATTGTTTACAAAGAGTATGTCTATGCTTTGCCTGGCATAGTCTTTTTTATTTTATGCCTTTCTGCCTTGGATAAATGCTACAAGCGGTATAATCAGAATATTATCTTTTTGCTTAACGCTTTGGATAATGGTGATTATTCGTTTCATTTTGCAGAAACCAAACTTTCGGTACGAGAAAAGGAAATGAATATGATGATGAACCGCATCAAGGAAATTCTGTCCAATGCCCGAAAAGAAGTGATCGAAAATGAAAATTTTTTGAGTCTGATTCTCGAATCGGTTTCCACAGGAATCATCATTGTTAATGATACAGGGATTGTTCAAAGAGTAAATCATGCGGCATTAAGCATGTTGGGTTTACCTGTTTTTTCACATTTTAACCAGCTGAATAATGTTAATGAAGCTTATCCGGCTTTGTTTCAGCAATTGAAAGCCGGCGATTGTATTCAGATTTCTTTGATGACTGAACGGGAGGAATTGCAAATCAGCCTCCACGTTTCTCAAATCATGCTCAAACGAGGAATGATGCGTGTGCTTACTTTGAATAATATAGGTAATGAGTTAGAATCTAAAGAAATGGAATCGTGGACACGGCTTATCAGGGTAATGACGCACGAGATTATGAATTCCATCGCACCAATTACTTCGTTGAGCGAAACGATGCAATTCCTTTATAAATCAAATTCTACCAACTCCGAAGAATTGAAACAAAATACGTTGGAAGCTTTTGAAACTATTCATACTACGGCGACCGGACTTTTATCATTTGTAGAATCATATCGCAAATTCACGTCAATTCCTAAACCGGAGAAACGGAATATTATTATTAATACAGTTATAGATAAAGTAATAAAACTACATGAACTATCGCTTGCAGAGAAAAATATAACGTTACAGACACAGCTTCCGGAATCGCTTATTGTTTACGCCGATGAAAACCTGATTACCCAAGTTTTGATTAATCTGCTTAAAAATGCGATTGAAGCAGTAGAAGCAAACAATAATGAGAAGATAGTTATTTCTGCCGGTCACTATCAGGACGGCAGGATAAACCTGAATGTGGCTAATACCGGTACCCCTATTCCTGCAGATATTTTGTCGAATATTTTTATTCCGTTTTTTACAACTAAACCTTCAGGCTCCGGCATCGGGCTCTCTGTTTCGCGATATATCATGCGGCTTCATGGCGGAAAATTAATCCATTTTGTTTCTTCCGACGGAATGACGGTGTTTCAATTAGTGATGGAACCGGAATAATTTTATAGGCCGGAAATAATCATTCTTTGTTTTTCAAAAAAATCCGCTCGATACACTGCTCCGCTTCGAGTAATCAAGGTAGATGATTTTATTAAGGAGTGAATCCATGTTTTTACTTTTGCAAAAGAACTTAGATCGGAGGATGTTACAGAATTTAGGATAAAGGCTCTTATATATGTGACACGTAAATCATTTAATTGGAAATAACTATAATCGCCATCAAGATTAGCATCGGATATATAGAAAGATACGGGATTTCCGGTTTCTTCAAAATGGCCTGTTAAAGCAATTTTTTCAATATAATCTAAAAGTGCAAATAATTCTTTCTTGATTTGTTGTATATCCTCCATGGAAATCAAATTAACGCTAAGAAAAAAATGAATATCGGTCACCAAATACTGGAATAACAAATAATCCCATAAATAAATGGATTTGGCGAAGTGTCTCGATTCATAAAAATACGATTGGTTTATCAGACGCAATCTTTCTGGAATAACTAAATCGCTGTATGATACACGGTTTTCTGTTCCGCTGAACAGATACTGATATTTGAATAGATAATATTTAGACAGAGAATCGAATTTTCCATAAATAGACATCGGCAAGACGTTTGAAGATTCCGCTATTTCCGAATGACGGTCATCTTTCGTCGTACTGATCAGATATATATAATCATCCCAGACTTTATAGTAAGCCTCATTCATGTTTATATAGTCAACTATATTCAATTCGAAACGTTCTTGCTGTTTTGTATCAATATAAGCAAAGTCGTTTAATGGGATATTCAATTTTTCGGCAATAGCCGTTACTTCAAAAAAACTGAATGGCACTTCTCCGCGTAATCTGCGATAAACTGCCCCTTTTTCCATGAAAAGGATATCCATTAACGTTTCTACAAGCTTTGTTCTTTCAGGAATTTTTTTTTCTAATACTCCCACCAAATAGCGGTGCACATCGTCTTTTTTCATTTAAATAGTCTGAATTAATTTTCGTTGAGTATCAAAAAACGCAGCTCTTATTTTTTCACCAGAGACAGATATCAATGTTGACATTCTTTGCATAGAAGATATCCAGTGGCATGCTTCATTAAAAACATCCTTATCCAAACTCACAACGGCATTTAATACAAATGCCTTGAAGAGAGTTAAATGTATGTTTTTACTTCCCAAGCAACTATAACTCGTGTCGCAGTAAGTATCAGAAATAAATAAGGATACACTATTTCCTGTATCTTCATATTTGCCTCTAATAGCCAATTTTTCAAGGTCATTTAAAAATAATAACAAGTCATTTTTAATCAGAGAAACATCTTCTTCTTTGATGAGGTGTACTCTGGCGAAATATCTGATATTTGTCATAAAACGTTGAAAAATCATATTATCCAGCACATAGACCGCCGATTTGATATGTCTTGCATATAGGCAAGTTTCTTTTTGTAAAGTCCGCAACCGATCCTCTATTATTATTTCATGGAAAGGACGGGCATCTCCATAACTGCTGGACTGATTCCATTTGAACATGTGATACCGTGTGATGTATTCGTAATTCTGAAAAAGATAATGCGATAATATGTTTCCAGCTTCCATGATTATTGTATCAGGCTCATCCTTGATGGACTTCAATAAATTAAGATGTCCCTCAAACATTTCATAGTCAGTTTCAGTTGGGTTGACTTGTTTGCTAATATTCATTTTAGCTGGTTTACTCTGCTCGTTCTCTATGCCCGCAATCGTATCCAAGGAAATTCCCATACTTCTGGCAATAAAAGCCATTTCATTAAATGTAAAATTCACTTCGCCACGCAAACGACGATATACAGCATCTTTATCGATAGCTAATATATCGGTAATTGTATTTACGAGAGTCGCTCTATGTGTAATTTTATTTTGAAGGACATACATAAATTCCTGATAAAAAATATTGCTTTCAGACATAATAATATAACCAATTTACATGCATAAAAACCCACCTATTATTGATGCAAAAGTACATATTTTTTTTTAATCATAATCAATTCGTTTTCGTAAAACGGATGTTTTGATTATAAAATTTGTGAAAAATGCAAATTTTTATTAAAGCAGATTATATTTCAGTAATGTTTGCTTTAATTGATTTTTTTATTTTCTCATATTATGATAAAATAAATATGTTTTATTTGCCTTGTACTATATTTTTTGTGTCCATCCTGCTTACATTTGTAATAAAATGATGATGATCATAAAAAAATTATCTGATTTTTAAAAGATAAGGATTGAGATTATTTGGCTATTATTAATTTATAAAAATAATATCTCATGAAAAAGTCATTCGCAACTCTGACCAACTTACTTATCTCAGTAAGTATTTTTTCGCAAACCCCTTGGTCTTTGACGGGGAATGCAGGTACATCTACTTCTAATTTTGTAGGTACCACAGACAATAACCCTTTAATTTTAAGGGT
>JGI24699J35502_11133984_pt1 | contig 22765 bp, 15 predicted proteins | sample TergutMp193P4_FD_35502 | JGI IMG/M metagenome (IMG submission 35502)
GAATCCCCCTACTAAGGGGGCTTTTATAAATAAGGTTTTCCTTATTTTTATCTATTTTTATCTCTGAAATTCGTTGTTTTCTTCAAACCTTATCTTCTACAGTCCCCTTCGTAGGGCTTTAACAAATAAGTTTTTTCTTATTTTAGGTGTTTTTATTCCTGAAATTCATCATTCTCTTAAAACCTTATTTTCCCAAGCCCCCTTCGTAACGCTTAATTTCCTTTTGCCTCGTTAATTTGATTATAATTACGAATAAACAAAAAATAGGCGGGAATAATGACAGATAATAACTATAGACTTCCTGAATAATACAATTATGACATAAAAATTACATTTTAATTAATAAAACATTTTGATTCAGACTGTTTTTATTGTTTTTAGATGCGATTTATATAGATACTTTTCATTAGTTTAACTATTTTTAGATACTAAAAAAATATGCCTGCCGTTAAGAGTGTACTAAACCTATGAAATAAGATTGTTCAATGGCTATGTTCGGTAAACATTAGGTAAATTCAGTCGAGCGGGTTCGAAAATTCCCGAAGAAAAATTAGCTCATCCCCCAAAAGCCCAAGTAGATTTATTCCAACTAAGCGCTCAAAGCATGATCCGTCGAATTTATTTTCTACTTATCTTATTCATAATTCATAATTTATGATTCATGTTTTATAATCGTATAAAAAATAAACTTAGAAAAGAACAAAAAGATGAAAAAAACAAGATGTATTTCTATTGCGAAACAGAAAGGTTTAAGAGGCGTATTTTCTCTTGCTTTTTTGAAACTTGAATTGATTTTGATGTTGTGTGTTTCGGGATTGAATCTTTCGGCACAAACAACAGAGCAAGTAATGTTGCAAACCAAGATTGCCGACGCTTCGATCAATAGTGCAGTAAGGATTGGTTCATACGATTGGTATGTGGTAAAAAAAGAATCTGGAAGCGAGGGAGAATTTGCGATGCTGGTCACTAAAACCCAGTTGGGGTCAGAAATCTCATTCATCAACAGGGGAAGCTCGGCAGGCAATCAATACGGAGGTTCTTATCTGCAAAAGTTCATAAGGGAAATTTATGTTGGCTATATGCCGAAAGAACTGAAAAATATCGCAGTGAAGCCCGATTTAGGGAACGATCATTATTCTAAGACAGTTGTTACGAAGTATTCGACTCAAATGGCAGGAACTCAGACAACCGATACCGATATAATGTTCGCTCTGAGTTTCAAAGATGTGCAAGATTGGAATCGTTCGTCCCACGAAACGGTTAGCGAATATACTCGGAATTGGTGGACGCGTACTGGCGACGGCACAAAAAATGTATGGGAAGTGGGTACGCAAACGCCTAACAGCATAGAGGCATCGAACTATAGAGCGGTTGTAGCCGGTATATGGGTCAAATACAATTCGAGCGACTATATGCTTACCTACTATGGAAACGGCAATACAGAAGGTACGACGCCTGCTGCAGAAAGTTTCAGAGAGAACCATTCGGTAGCAGTGGCGTTGCCTGGCACGTTGAAAAAAAGTGGTTGTACTTTTATGGGATGGGCGTACTCGCCTACAGCCTCCATGCCGGATTTTGTATACGCTGGTGGTACATGTTCACCGGCTTACTTTTCCATTAAAAAGCGTACAAAACTCTATGCCATATGGAAAGAAGATGGGGTTCCGTCGGCTGGTATCTGCAGGGCAGGAGGAACCCTTTTGTACAAACAAGACTTCGGCGGAAATAACATTTTTGATCCAAAGGTTTCCCCAACGGGTTTGACCGATGGATCTTCGATGTTGGCTTACAACTACAGCTATCTGCATCCCAAAAAGGGATATTATCTTTTGACAAAAGACAATGCTATTCAATGGTTGACGCCTTATTATTCTCTAAGCGACCATACTCATCCAAATGACAAAAGCCGCGGATATATGATGTTTTTGAATCCGGGTACATTTGATGACGACAAGGTTTTGTATAGAACGGATATCCATGGCCTTTGCGGAGGAACAAAATTATCGTTCTCGGTCTGGTTGGTGAATGTCAATAAAGCAATAATAATGCAGTGGTATCCGAGAATCAGATTGGAAGTCTTGGAACAAAGGACAGGGAAAGTAATTTATGCAACAGATGAAATAGTCCTGAAACGAGGCGATCAGTGGCAACAACATGCTTTTACTATTCAATTAGAATCAAATGTGTCGGATATTACATTTCGAATTATTAATCTGATGTTCAGTACTGTTGGGAATGACTGGGCGATGGACGATATCGAAATACGTTTATGCGCCCCGCCAGTAACGGTTGATTTGCAGACAGTGGAAGAAATATGTGAAAATAATTCTTTCGATTTAGAGGGCCGATACAGCGATGACGGAACATTCGGCAAAAACCTCAGCTACCGGTGGGAGTACAGTTCGTCCGGAGACGTCAATAATCAGGTAGGATGGAAAGTAGTGCCTGGGTCTCAAGGAACGACTACAAATGGAACGGTTCGGTCCAAGCATACGATCCATTCCCTTAAGTTGGAAGATGGAGGCTATTACCGTTTAGTAGTAGGAACTGCAGCCGGCATCAATAGCCGGGCTTGTCGAGCTGTCTCCGATGTCGTACAATTGAGGGTAAAATCAGCATCCCTGGCTGGCAGCATCAGGGAGTCCGGTCCCGTGCGCGTGAATTCTAAAATGACGATGAAGGCGGAGCTGCCCAACGGGATTTGGACGAGCTTAAATCCGGAAATAGCCATGATCAATCCCTATACCGGCGAAGTATTAGGGATGGCTCAAGGCATTGCCCGGATCGTTTATAAAATACCAGCAACCGGCAGAGATAAATGCGGCGGGACAACTTCAATGGATATCATAGTCCATCCGCTGGATCCCGGTATCATCAGCGCTCCCGGCCCCGTACAAGTAGGCTCTACCATAACGATGAACAAGACGGTAGAGGGCGGAACATGGAAGAGCAGCGATGAGAAAATAGCAACCGTCGATCCGATAACAGGTGTAGTAACGGGCGTGAGCGCCGGAGTTGTCACCATCATTTACACGGTGCATTACAACGGAAGCGAGGCTTCCGCTACCGCTCCGGTAACGGTCATCGATATGAGCGTAGACGCCATTACTGTATCCAGCTCCCTGTGCGTAGGTTCCACCGTAAGGGCCTATCATCCAATAGCAAATGGAACTTGGGGGAGTGGAGATAACACAATCGCAACGATCGATCCGTCAACAGGCGAAATAACGGGTTTGAAAGCGGGGGTTGTCACGATCACTTACAATGCAAAAAAAGAAGGAGTTCCGGTTTCGACCGACATTCAGATAACAATAGTCGATGCCGGCAGCATCAGCGCGCCAAACGCGATCTGCGTAGGCTCTCAAATGAAAATGAACCATACGGCAACCGGCGGGACTTGGACGAGCGAAGATACGGAAATAGCAACCATCGATCCGTCAACGGGTGAAGTAACCGGCGTGAGAGCAGGGGTTGCTACGATCGTTTATACGCTGTCAAGCGGATGTCGTACTTGGACTACTGTAGAAGTAGGAGAAGGCCCCATCCTCTGGACTCCCGAAGCCAATGCCGAAAACGACAAGCACAACTGGCACAATCCAAATAACTGGACGCCAGCCATTGTTCCTTTGCCTTGCCACGATGTTTATATTCCCGGCAACAGCGCCTATTACCCGAAGCTGACAAGTTCGGCTGTATGCCGCGATATTTATTTTATACAGGGAGCCGAACTGGGCCGTCCCGACTGGCTGACGTACGAAAAAGCACATGTGCAATTAAATGTCGGTTTGAAACAGATGCCGTTGAGTGCAACTACTAACAAGGACTATATTCTTAAAGATACGGATACGCAAAAACGGATGCAGTATGCCGCAGGCGTTTCCACTCCGATCAAACGGGAACGCTGGTATATGCTTTCCTCCCCTCTGAAAGGCGTTCTTACCGGAGACTTGGCTTTTGGCGGTTTCCCGCTCACATTCCTGATGAAATTCGATCCGGTCAAGAAAGAAAATCAAAATTATTCGGTTGGAAACTGGTCTACTCCCTATACCAGCATGACCGATCGGGCGGCATCGGCCATTACCGACGCTTTTGCCTTCTATATGTATGGATATGACCTGCAAGGCGATAGCCTGCGCAACTTGGGATGCAGGGAAGTCGGCGCGTTCAGCGCGCTGAACGACTTGGATTATCTGCCCAATAGAGGATCGAATCTCTATGGACTCTGGGATACAAACGGCATTCTCGAACTGCCTTTTTTTGACGATCTGAAACTGCTGTATGCTCACCGCACACAAGAGTATGACCCATCTTCCCACACCAGTACCTTTTATTCTATTGGCGACGGCACACTCGATCCCCAGGCTTTCAATCATTTCATAGGAACAAGCGCATCCATTGCCCGTGAAAAAGACAATGGCAATTACCGCTTTGCTACAGAAGTTCATAACCCTGTTAATCAGCAATGGATATTTCTGAAGTCGGTATCCCATTTTACAGCCGATTTGAACGAAGGAGACGAATTTTTAGTGGGCAATCCCTATGTCTCTTCCATTGATATGCTCGAATTTTATAAAGATAATCAAAGTACAATTTATCCGGAATTCAAAATATGGGATGGAGTGGATTTCATTTCCAGCACGGTAAAGAATCAAACGGTTGTTTCAACTGCTGCCGGCGATATGCGTTATGTAGCTCCATGGCAGGGATTTTTCTTGAAATACAAGGAAGGGAAAAAGATCGATTTTAATGTAGAAAAAATTTCAACAGTTCGTCCAGTCGGAAGTACATTTAATCTGAAGAGCGCGAATGAACAGAAAGAAGAAAATATCCTGCGGATACAGTCCGAAAACGATTTCGCTGCTTCTTATGCTTTGATTGGACATGACGACAAGGCAGGCGATGGTTATGTGCCGGGAGAAGATGTAAAAAAATTATTTTCATCTTTCGACTATGTGCCTTCTATCTATTCGCTGGCAGGCGATGTTCCGGTCGATATCCGTTGGATCAACAATAATAAAGAAGTGATCGTTCCTCTGGGCATCAGAATCGGACAAACGGGAGAAATTCGTCTGACGTTTACTGGAATGGACTATTATTTCAAAGCCTCGAAAATAGAACTGATCGACGCTCTGGAAAATCGGACGATTGATCTGACCGGAAAATCAAGTTATACATATGCTTTCGATCATCAGGAAACAGGAATTCAGAACGGACGGTTTTCGCTTCGTTTCAAGAATTTGACAACAGCCATACCGCAGGCGGTTCATTGGGACGATTTGAAAGTGTACGGCTATTCAAAAGGAATTTATGTCGTTTCGTCCCCTTTCGATCCTGTACAACAATTAGTTGTTTACGATCTTCAAGGACGGAAAATGTATGAAAGCACAGAAAATGCGAAGTATTATCCTTTGCAGGAAAATCTGGATCATTTGCCGCTGATTGTCAAAGTTGTGACCCAGAACAGGACGAAAACAATCAAGTTGAATAGGAACGAGTAAGAAAAAACAGTGAAAAATAAATCAATCAATAAAAAAATAAACAAAATATGAATAGACAAATAAAAAAAATACAGTTTGCAATCATTCTTTTTCTGTTTACCGCAATAACGGTAAGTTATGCAGGAATGTATGTCCATCAGACAACCGTTAACGATCGGGTCGATACGCGGAAAGAAAGCTCTTCCAGCAATTCGGAAGAAGATTCTGGTTATGCTTTGTTCAGAACTTCTTCTACCCATCTCCCCGGTCGGCCGGATACCGGTAACGGTGTCGGGCAAGGAGCGCCCATAGGGGACGGAGTAACAATGTTGACAGCCTGCTGCCTGCTTTTTGTCGTTGTGAAGCTATTAGACCAAAGACGGAAAAAACGAATTGAAAACAAATTGGGAAAAATAAATAGTCTGCAGTGACGGCGTTCCCTCCCGCTCATATCTTGCCAATGCAAGGACGCGGGGGTATGCGGCGACTGTTCACCGCTTCTTGTTTGCCCTTCAAAGTTGCTTAGCGGCTTTGAAGGGCAAACTTTTTTTGATGCAAAATACGCTAAAAAGTATTTTTTTGTTTGTTTCACTTATTTTATATACTTATTTTGACACAAATGTATATTCGTTAAAATATATGGGACGAAAATTGGTTTTTTTTCTTGAAAATTGTCTTGGAATAGACCAATTTATGTTGTAACTTTGCTAATAGTTACACAGATAGAATATATAGTTCTGGAGTTTGACAAATAAAAGTACACACTTTGCAAGAATGGATTTATGATAGGCAAGAAATGCACTTCTTAATAAAAAACACTTTTGTGCGGGTATCTTCCTTTATTGTCTCAGGAAATGAATAATTAAAAAATAATATATGGTATGAAAAGCAAACAAACAAACAAAAGACACACTCGCATTCCTACCGGGAAGCAACGAAAAATTAAAAAAGCGCTTTCTCTTGCTTTTTTGAAACTTGGAATGATCTTGATGCTATGCGTTTCAGAATGGACGGTTTCGGCACAAACAGCGTCGCAAGCCGATATAGCCCAAGCAGATATAAATACTACCGTAACGATTGGCGAATACGAATGGTATGTGGTAAGAAAGCAAACAATAGGCGATGAAAATTATGCAATGTTGGTAGCTAAATACCCTATAGGTTTTGCTCAATTCTGCATTACGCAGCCCCCTGTAAGCAACGTGTACGAGGGTTCTCATTTGCAAGATTTTATAAGGACTATTTATACCGACTACATGCCCGATGAACTGAAGAGCATCGCGGTGGAATCGACACTATCGGGGAATACCACCGAACCCACGACGACTATGGCACGAAACGAGGCAAGCAATATTATGTTTGCTCTAAGCTTGGACGACGCAAAAGATTGGCGAAACACCGGTTTCAAATTTTCTGCCTATAAATGCGATTGGTGGACCCGTACCAAAGCGGAGTCTTCGAATGTCTATAAAATCTATTCTGCAGGCAATACGTATAGCGGTGCGCATGTATGGACTTCTTTGGATGTTGTTCCGGGTATATGGGTAAAATGCGGTTCAACTTCCCATACTACCTATACGCTGACTTACGATGGAAACGGCAATACGGGAGGCGCCGCACCCGACGCAGTGAGTTGCGAGGCTGGCCAGACAATAACTTTGGCGGGTCCCGGCAGCTTGACCAAAACGGGTTATTTGTTCCTGGGATGGGCGCGATCGGCCACCGCCGTTACTGTAGAATTTTTACCTTCTTCGTCTTTTACCCTGACGGGAAACACCACGCTGTATGCCGTCTGGCAATTGGGAACCACATGTGTGGGACATATTTTGTATTACGAAGACTTTGGCGGAAACGAGAAGGACGATTCAAGTGTTGCCTCACAGGGTTTGCCTTCCATATCTTCGGGAATGAGCTATTCCAAGACGCCCGGACAAGGCAACTATTCTTTGCTTAAGAATGCCTATCCGTTCTACCCTTCTGGATGGAATAATATAGGCGACCATACCAATCCAAACGATATTACCCGCGGCTACTTTATGTTAGTCGATCCGAAATCAAATGATGCTGACAAAGTATTGTGTCAAACCACAATCAATGGTTTGTGCGACGGGATGACGCTCGATTTTTCCGCTTGGTTTATGGATGTCAATACTCATAGAGAAGGTGCATTTATAACATGCCCAAAAATTGAGTTGCAGATGCTGAAGAGTAACGGTAATATTCTTAAGACCTCCGGCACAATAGAAATAAAGGGCAACTGGCAGCAAATAGGTTTTAGCTTTACATTGCCGGCGGGGGAAACGAGCGTGTTGTTCCGAATTATCAACAAAAATAATAGCACTACAGGGAATGACTTAGGCATAGACGACATCGAAATACGTTTTTGCGTACCGTCGGTAGCTACTCCCTTGCCGGATGTGATAGAAGCATGCGAGGGATCTCCCTTTGCCTTAAGCGGCGAATATCAAGGGAATGGGACATTTGGTGAAACCATTCATTACCGATGGGAACGCGCTAAAGATATAAACAATCCGAATTGGGAGACAGTGGAAGGTTCTCAAGGTATTGCTACGACTGGAAAGGTTAATTCCGCCTATACGATCCATTCCTTAACATCGAGCGATGCGGGTTATTACCGGCTGGCGGTGGGAGGGGAATTCACCGTTGGTAAAGAAAATTGCCAGACTACCTCCAAGGTTGTACAGTTAAAGGTAAACACGCCGCCCACTGCAGGCGTCATCAATACGTTTCCTTCTGCGTTGTGCGTAGGCTCTGATATGACGATGACCAGTACAGTAAGCGGCGGAGTTTGGTTAAGTTCAGCCCCGTCCATAGCCATGGTCAATCCCTTAACCGGAAAAGTAACCGGCATGAGCGCTGGTACGGTTGCGATCGGCTATGCAGTAACAAACAATGGATGTACCGGTTTTGCGGATCCCATTTCGATAGAGATAACCGATGCAGGAACCATCAGCGTTCCCGGACAGGGATGCATAGGCTCCATCCTAACGATGACCAGTACGGTAGAGGGCGGAACATGGTCGAGTTCAGATCCGGAAATAGCAACCATCGATGAGATGGGAAACGTAACGGGTGTAAGCTCTGGGGTGGTCACGATCCGTTATACCCTGCCCAACGGATGCAGCGCTTCTACTATGGTCAGAATAGACCCGGCGGCAGTCCCTATTATCTGGACGCCCGAAGCCAATACAGATGCCGATAACAATGACGACAAGTATAACTGGCACACTCCAGCCAACTGGACGCCGGCTGAAATTCCTTCCATATGCAACGATGTTTATATTCCCGGCAACAGCTCGCATTACCCAAATCTAACAAATCCGGCAGCGTGCCGCGAGATTTATTTCATACAAGGCGCCGAACTGGGACGTCCCGATTTGCTGACTTATGAAAAAGCGCATGTGCAGTTGAATTTCGATTTAGAGCAATATTCGCAAGAAAAAAATAATCAACTTCAAAGCGGCAATGTTGCCGATCGAATGCGGTATTCTGCCGCCGTTTCAGCCGCTCCCCTCGAACGGGAACGCTGGTATATGCTTTCCTCTCCGTTGCAAGGCGTTGTTACTGGAGATTTGGGTTTCGGGGGTTTTCCGCTCACATTCTTGATGAAGTTTGGTCCTATTACGAAAGAAAATCAAATTTATCCGGTTGGAAACTGGACGACTACCTATACCTCCATGATTGAACCGGTGACAAAGAACGTGACCGACGGCTTTGCTTTCTATATGTATGGATATGATAAGGCCGGCAGCGCGGCTCGCAACTTAGGTTGCACGGAATCTGGTTCTTTCGATGATCTCAATGATAAGACTTACCTGAAGGATGGCAGAAGCGGGAATTATGGAATCAAGGAAGTGAACGGAATTCTTGAATTGCCCTTCTTTGCCGATACGGACATGCTGTATGCCCACCGCACGCAGGTGTATGATCAGTTGTCCAACAAAAGTACCTTTTATTACATCAACGATGGCGTATCTGCTCCGGCTGATTTCAATAAATTGACAGGAAAATCAGAATTTATAACCCGCAAAGCCGAAAACGGCAATTACCGCTTTGCTCCGGAAATACGAAATGGCGGCCAATGGGCCTTCAGAAATACGATTACTCATCCAATAGACGGTTTGAATAACGGAGACGAATTTTTAGTGGGCAATCCTTATCTGTCGTCGATCGATATGGTTGAGTTTTTCAAGGACAATCAATCATCTGTTGAGTCGGAATTCAAAATCTGGGATGGAACAAATTTCATTTCCTGCAGTGTGGTAAATGCAGAAACAGAAGCTCTCATTTCAACCGATCCGACTGATTTGCGTTATATCGCTCCCTTCCAAGGATTTTTCTTGAAATACAAAGGGGAACAAGAAGAAGTTCGTTTTGATGTAACAAAAATTTCGACCGTTCGTCCGGCGACATTTGAATCCACTTTAAGGAGCGAAGAAGCAGGAAGCGAAGAAAACATCTTGCGCATCAAGGCCGAAAACGATTTAGCCATTTCTTATACGGTGATTGGACATAAAGAGCAAGCAAATAGCGCTTATGTACAGGGGGAAGATGTGGTAAAATTATTTTCGCCTTTCAACTATGTGCCGTCCGTCTATTCGTTGGCAGGCGATGTTCCGGTCGATATCAATTTGATCGACAGCAATCGGGAGGTAATCGTTCCTTTGGGAATCAAAACCGAACAGACTGGAGAAATCCGCCTGACTTTTACCGGAATGAATCAGTATTTCAAAGCGTCGAAAATCGAATTAACGGATGCTTTGGAAAACCGGACGATCGACCTGACCAAAAAATCGAGCTTCCAATATGTTTTCAATCATACGAAAATAGGAATCCAGAACGGACGGTTTTCTATTCGATTTCGGAATCTGACGACAGCCCTGCCGGATGCGATTCCTTCGGACAATTTGAAGGTGTACGGCGATACAAAAGGAATTTATGTTGTTTCGTCCGCTTCCGACCCCGTACAACAAGTCGTTGTTTACGATCTTCAAGGGCGGAAAATGCATGAAAGCACAGAGAATGCAAAATATTATCCCTTGCCGGAAAATCTTGGCCGTTTGCCGCTGATTGTCAAAGTTGCGACTCAGAACAGAACAAAAACGGTGAAGTTAAACAGAAACGAGTGAGGAAGTAGAAAACATAAATAAACAGATAAACATGGATATACAGATAAAAAAACTACTACTTGCAATCTTTCTGCTTCAGTCGATTGCAACCACGGTAAGCCATGCAGGAATCTACAGAAGTCATGCAAGCAATGACGATCGCGGCACATACGGAAATTCTTCCCGAAGTACTGAATCTGCAGACAATTCCGGTTTCGGCATGTTCTCTACTTCCAAATCCGGGCGGCCGGAGAATGGAGGAGGCATTGGACAAGGCACGTTCGATTCCGGTTTAAACCGTCCGGGGGAGGGCGAAGGCATCGGACAAAACACGCCCATAGGCGATGGAATTTATGTATTGTTTGTTTGTTGCATGCTTTTTGTTGTTCTGAAAATAGTACACGAAAAACGAAAAAAGCAAACAGGAGACAAATGCAAACGAATCCGCTGGCGACCGCTACCTGATATCCTGTGAGCGGTAAGCGGTTAAACGATGAAGGGTAAAGGAGATATTTCTCTCTTTTACCCTTCATTATTTTATCCTTTTCCTTTCCCCGTTTACTATTTTATGCAATCATTAAGATGAAGTTTATTTTTTTTTCATTTATTGTGTTGCAATAAACAATTTTGTGTTGTACCTTTGCTTATTGTTACACAGAAATGGCATGTAGTTAAGTGTAATGACAGAGAGCGGGCGTTAAATTTATGCATAACGGATTATATGACACGAAAAACACACTCTAAGTAAATAGTATTTTTTTTATTGTGTTTTTCTTTCACAACGTCCATTCATTTACCCCCAATAGCGAGTCCAATGAAAATAAACAATTAAACAAATTTATTTACAAAATGAAAAGAATAGTCTTTGCGATCTTCCTGTTTCTGTTTACTATAGTGGCAATAGGCTATGCAGAAGTGAGTGAAAGTCAGATAACAGAAAGCGATCCGTACGGCGCAGCGTACGAAAATTCATCCTCCACTACTAACGAAGATTCCCGTTACGGAACGATACAACTCCCTTCTTCCAGTTCCGTATCAAGCAAACAGTTGGATAAAGGCGAAGAGAGAGGACAAATCGCGCTCATAGGCGATGGATTGTCTGTGTTGGTTGTCTGCTCCCTGTTTTTTGTAATTATAAAGATGTTCAACGAAAGACGAAAAAAACAAGCTGAAAACAAAAACAAGCGAAGCGGCCATTTTTCAGTCGATAGCGCCCAGTCGGCGGCACATGGAGTTTAGTAGGGACATCGCATTTTATTGACTAAGCATTGTGCGTTATTCGCCAGCTATCGGTTATTTTCCAAACTCATACCATCTGTTTGGAAAAGGCATTATTCGACGAAAAATAAGCTAAAAAGGCAAAATTTGTTTATTTCAATTAGTTTGTTTTCCCCGTTTAATCTAAATGTTTATTTTATTTAAGAATTGAGATAAAAATTGGTTTTTTTTCTTATTTTTTATTTTGGAAAAGATCGTTTTATATCGTAACTTTGTTCATGTTTAAACAACAAAAATATACAGTTTGGATAATAACAAATGATTAGTATACAGTTTATAATAATGAACTTATGATATATGGAAAATACGCTATAATGCGTGTGTTTTTATTAGCTCTTTTTCCTTTAAGCGCATTCATTCGTTCATTTGCTTATGCGGTTAATTCAAGTACCCATGCTTTTGTGCGAGGTGAACGAAATGACAATACGCACAAAGATACCGGCACAAATATAAAAGGTCTATGGGGATATCTGCCGCTAAACCGCTCTTCTTGTTTGTAATAAATTGTAAATAACGCTGATCATTCGGTTGACGATATAGAAAATTACGGCCGCCTTAGATTCTGTTCTTTTTCATCTATTCGTTGTACGGACAGACGATGTTTCGTTAATTATCCATTTTGACTCATAATACGGATTGACACTCTGGAAAATTGGACTATTCGACTTGATCGAAGCATCCATCCACACGCATACTTTTCCAGGAAGAGGGAAGGCGAATCTATACAAATCAAACATTCATCAAACAAACAAATTGAATATAAATGAAAACAATACGGGCTACAATTATCGTATTTCTGTTTATTGCAGTAGCGGAGAGCCATGCAAAAAGAATCAACAGAAACCAAACCATAGATAACAAATTAACCAGTGCGCAGTGTGGAAGGTGTTCTCTCGATTCTGAGGCAAGTTCTGATTTCGGAACGCTTAAATCCTCGACAGCTATTCAGGGAATAGACAATCGACAAGGCCGTTGCGGAGGTACGGAACTGAGCGCACCGGTAGGCGATGGCGTGTTGGTTTTGGTTGTCTGTTGTCTGTTTTTTGTAATTATAAAAGCGATTAGCGAAAAACGAAAAAAACAAATTAATGATAAAAACCATTTGAAAAAATAAAATAGAGTGTATTTAAAATTAGTAGAAAACCTTAAATCTAAATAAGACAAAGCGTTTGTTGCTGAAAAGTTTAACAGGCGCTTTGTTGCTTTTTAGGGGTAGTATAGGTCGGGTTAAACGCAGGTTTATTTTATCTGAACCGCTTTCTATACGAAAAATTTTATTATCCGACAATTTGTCTGTACTTTTGCATTCCGAAAGAAAGTATTTTAAAGATGAATCTCATTATTGATGAAGGAAATTCGGCCGTTAAAGTGGCCTTTTTCGAAGAAAACGTTTTGGTGAAAAGTTTTCAATTGGAAAAATTAGACCAAACGGAATTATCGGCTTTTATGGATAATTTTTGTTTGGAAGCAGGGATTTTAAGTACGGTAAATAAATGGAATGTAGAGCTCTATTCCTTTTTGTCGGATACATTGCCTGTCTTTTATAATTTAAATCACTATTTGCCTTTGCCGCTGGCGATCGATTACCAAACGCCTCAAACCTTGGGAATGGATCGGATAGCCGCAGCCGTAGGCGCATGGACTCAAAAACCGAATATGAATCTGTTGGTCATCGATTTGGGTACGGCCATAACGGTTGATTGGGTGACCGATAAGGGCGTATACAAAGGCGGAAATATATCTCCCGGCCCTGAGTTGAGATTCAAAGCTTTGCATCAATTCACCAATCGCTTGCCTTTGATTAGTATGGAGGGCGAAACGCCGGTTTGGGGCTACGATACGCCGACCGCGATCCGTTCGGGAGTTGTGGAAGGAATTGTTCGTGAAGTGGATTCGTATATCGAAGAATACAAAAAAAATCGAGATGTTTTTGCTTTTTTAACAGGCGGATACTCTTTTTATTTTGAAAGCAAATTAAAAAACTCCATCTTTGCAGACGGAAATTTAGTTCTCAAGGGATTGAATGAAATTTTGAATTATCAAAAACGAAAAGCATAAAGAAAATGAACCTAAAGGACGAGAGGAAGAGGAACGGAGGAGGGGAAAAAAATAAAACAGAACTATTGAAAAACAAACTATTATTTTCATTGTTGCTGTTGTTTTTATCTTTTCCGGAGGCGGAGATTTTGCATGCGCAAAGCAATTTGACAGCTTCTCCTTATACGCGCAACGGATACGGGATATTGGCTGACCAAAGTTTTGCATCCCAGAAAGGGATGGGGGGAGTTGGTTACGGAGTGAGGAATTCGCAAATAATGAATCCTTTGAATCCGGCGTCCTTTTCAGCTGTCGATTCCATGACCTTCATGCTGGATTTTGCCGTCAAAGGGCAGGCCGGGTGGTTGGAAGACGGAGCAAACAAAGCGACCCGTTACAACGCTGGACTGGAATACTTAGCCTTACAATTTCCCTTAGCTAAAGCTTTAGGCATGGGCGTTGGATTTGAACCGGTATCGTATGTGGGTTACCGTTATGCGGACGAATCGGATATCCCGTCTATCCCGTCGGGACAATCTCAGACAATCTACAACGGAAACGGAGGACTAAAAAAGGTGTACGGAGCTCTTTCTTATTGTGTGCAGAGCCGTCTTTCAGTGGGAGTAAACGTGGGGTATCTGTTTGGAGACGTCGTCAACAGCAGCGTCACTTCGGTGAATGTTACCAGCGCCAATACTTTTTTCAAAAGCGATACGTTGCGGTCGAGCGCCTTGATCTATGAATTTGGACTTCAATACCGGCATCCGTTCGGAAAAGATAAAGAAATTGTGGTAGGGGCGGTCTATACGCCTAAAATCAAAACGGGAGCTACCCTGATGCAGGGAGAAGCCTATTACAGTCCCGCGAACCAGGTCACCGGCAATCCAATTTACAGGACTACGCGCGATTCGGTGTTCGAGTTGCCGGAAACGTATGCCGCAGGCATTAGTTACAGTAAAGTGAATAAATGGGTTGTAGCGGCCGACTTCCAATATCAAAAATGGGCGGAGGCCAAATTTTACGATCAAACGAATCAATTAACCAACCGAATGAAAATCAACGCCGGAGCGGAATTTATCCCGAATTATCAGGGACACAATTTTTTCAGCAAAATGCGGTATCGGGCGGGCGCGTGTTATACAAATTCTTATTTCAAAGTACATGGATTTGGTTATCAGGAATATAGCGCCAGCGTGGGATTCGGCATTCCGATGGTCGACCGGCGTTCTTTTCTCAATTTGGCTTTCGAATATTCGATGCTTCATCCCCAATCGAATACTTTGGTAAAAGAGCAATACGTAAAATTCACCTTGGGTTATACTTTTAACGAATTGTGGTTCTTCAAACGAAAACTTCAGTAATGCTGATGGTATGCGGTTGTTTGTTAACCGCAGCTTGCAGCAACGGGAAAAAAATAGCAACGGTCGACGTCGATGCGAAAGTTTTGCCTTCGATGCATGGCGAAGGAATCTCGTCTTTGATATCCGATTCGGGAATTACGCGCTACCGCCTTCAAACCAAAGTATGGGATATTTATTCGAGCGATACGGGCGCTTATTGGCATTTTCCGCAAGGTTTCTATGTCGAACAATTCGATTCTGTTTTCAATGTGGAAGGATTTATCCGATCGGATACTGCTTATTATTTTGAACGGAGCAAATTGTGGCGTTTGGTAGGAAATGTTCACACTCAAAATCTGCTGGGATGGAAATTCGACACTTCAGAATTGTATTGGAATCAAATGGAACCGTCTAATTCGCTCAATTCTATTTACACCGATTCGATTGTACGGATCGATAAAAACGAGGGCGAAAAAATAGTGGTGAGCCGCGGCATGAAATCGAACCAGTCAATGACGCATTATATCTTGTATAAAAGCTATATGGAATCAACATTCAACGAAAATGTTCAATCGGCAGAAACCCCTTCTTCCTCGCCTTGAATGAAATGATCTTTACTGCAAATAAATTTTCTTTCAATAATCGTGATTAATAATGTAAAACTTTGTATCTTCGTGGTCAATTTAAATAAAATCAAAAAATAAATATAAAATTCGATGGCTACATTAGAGAAAATCAGGAGTAAAGCCGCGTTGTTAGTAATAGTAGTAGGCCTCGCTTTATTTTCCTTTATTATTGGGGACTTTCTTCGTTCGGGTTCCACCTTTTTTCATCAGAAAAAAGAAAACATTGTTATTGTAAATGGCGAATCTGTTCATTATCAAGATTATCAACAAAAAGTGGAAGAACGCACCAATGCGCTTAAAAGAGGAAACAGAACGTTTACCGACGATGAGCAAAATCAAATCCGACAGATGGTATTGGATGAAATGATTGATGATATTCTTTTTTCCGAAGAAACGGCTAAGATAGGCCTTGTCGTGACAAATGAAGAAGTGAGCGACCTGGTCATAGGGAAAAATACTTCTCCAGTATTGTTGCAAATGCCGGATTTTCAGAATCCTCAAACGGGAGCATTTAATAAGGATGCTTTGATGCGTTTCCTTCAAATGGTGGAAAGCGACGATTTGGACAATTATCCCAAAGAATATATTCCCCAGATAATGGAAATGAAACAGTCGTGGTTGATGATCGAACAACAAGTGTTGAAAGAACGCTTGAGAAGAAAATTCGGTACGCTTATTTCGTCGGCCATCCTTATCAACAATTTGGAAGCCCAAGCCGCTTATGACGACAATAAAGTGAGCTCCGATTTTGATTATGTCGCTCAGCCTTATTCTTCGGTTGCAGACGATGCCGTACAAGTGTCGGACGTCGAAATCCAAAAATTATACAACGAACGGAAAACGTCGTACAAGCAGGAGGAAGCGAAAGTAATCAATTATATTGCGGTTAATATTTTACCAAGTACAAACGATTTTCAAGCCATAGAAACCAAATTGAATGGATTGAAAGAAGGTTTTGCTTCTTCGGCTCGCGAAATTGTACAATACAATTCGGATATCCCTTATTTGGATGCCTACGTTCCTCTTTCAAACTTGGATGAAGATGCGAAACGTTTTGTGATGAATAATTCGGTGGGCGCAGTGGAAGGGCCGGTATTAAACGACAGAATATACAATATGTATAAGTTCGAAGGTGAAAAAACAGCTCCGGATTCTCTCAAACTCAATGCCTTGATGTTGCCTATGTCTTTGGATCAAAATACTTTTAAACACCTGACCGATAGTTTGATACAAGTGGTGAAAGGAGGCGTTTCTTTTGGGGATATGGCGTTTGGAATCAGCGGAGGAAAAAACAGAGGCGAATTGGGATGGATCACAGAGGCGCAATTAGCTTCGCAAATCGATGCCCAATTTAAGGATGCCGTGTTTGACGCTAAACTAAATGAACCAACCCTTGTAAATTCTTCCAAAGGTACGTTTCTGATAGAGGTTACCAATAAAACCCAACCGGTGAAAAAATATAAAGTTGCTCATATTCAAGTACATGTTATTCCAAGTCAGGAAACAAAAGCCCATTTGTACAATGATTTCAGCCAATTTGTTTCGACTCACCATTCGTTGAATGCTTTGAAAGAAAATGCCCCTCAAGCGGGTTATATATTTCAAAACAATGTGGAAGTTACAAAAAATCAGATCAACATTGGAGGAATTCAAAATACGCGACCAATTGTTCAATGGGTATTCAATAATAAGAACGGCGCTATTTCCGATATTTTTGAATGTCAGAATGGCGAATATTTTGTGGTAGCAAGCATCGAAAATAATTTACATGAAGGTTACCGTCCTTTGGCTTCTGTTTCGGAAATTTTGAAACGGGAACTTATCAATCAGAAAAAAGGTGAAAAATTAACGGCCGAACTGAAAGAAAAAAAATTGAACAGTTTGGAACAATATGCCGAAGCAATGAATACCACTCCGCAGTCGGTTAAATTCGTTACGTTTGCTACTCCCAACATTTCTGGAATCGGAAATGAACCCATACTGAATGCAGAAGCTCCGGTGGCTCCGATAGGTAAGATCGCAGGTCCTTTTGCCGGAAAAAACAGGGTTTATGTGATTCAGGTGACAGATAGAAAGGAAAGCGATGCGCCATACAATGCTGAACTGCAAATGAAACAGATGCAAATGCAAAATTCTTACCGTACTTATCAACTGATGCAGTCGTCGGAACTGTTGAGAGAAAATGCAAAAATAGAAAATAATCTCAACCGTTTTTTCTAAACGGAAGAGGATTTTCCAGTTTTTTTGATGAGGATGTCATTGCGGCTTAAGTCTCTGCAAGGACGTCCTCATCAAAATTTTTTTTGATAGCGTCTCATTAATCAAGTAGATCGTCTCATTATGGAATTTTTAATAGGGAAAACGCTGGATGAACTGGAACGGTTGGTTGCGCAATTGGAAATGCCCCGTTTTACTGCACGACAAATAGCCGGTTGGTTGTATCAAAAAAAAGTTTCGTCGATAGAGGAAATGACGAATATTTCTTTAGTTCATCGCAAACGGTTGATAGAAAACTATTCCGTGGGACGAAACAATTGTGAGCAGAAACAAGAATCAGTTGACGGAACAATTAAATATTTGTTTCCTGCTTTCAATCAGCAATGGATCGAATCGGTATATATCCCCGAAAAAGAACGAGCGACTCTTTGCATTTCTTCTCAAGCGGGATGCAAAATGAATTGTTTGTTTTGCATGACCGGCAAACAGGGATTTTCCGGACAATTGACGGCGGGCGATATGCTCAATCAGATTCTTTCCCTTCCGGAAACAGATTCCCTGACGAATGTGGTTTTTATGGGGATGGGCGAGCCTTTGGATAATGTCGACGAATTACTCAAAACGCTCGAAATCCTTACATCCGATTACGGCTTTGCCTGGAGTCCCAAGCGCATTACGGTTTCTACGGTGGGAATTTTGCCGGGTCTGAAACGCTTGCTGGAAGAAAGTAAAGTCCATTTGGCCGTCAGCCTGCATTCTCCCTATCCTGCGGAACGCCTTTCTTTGGCGCCGGTTGAAAAAGCTTATCCTTTGACCGAAATATTAGATCGGATCAAACAATACGATTTTTCTCATCAACGGAGAGTTTCCTTCGAATACATTTTGTTTGGAGGCTTGAACGACGATTTGCGACACGCCATCGCCCTTTCCAAATTGCTGAAAGACATTCCCTGTCGGGTAAATTTGATCCACTACCATCCGGTTCCCGGCATTCATTTATCCGCATCTAATCCCAAAACAATGGTCGAATTCCGAGATTGTTTGAATGATCGAGGAATCGTGGCGACCATCCGTGCATCGCGAGGAGAAGACATACTGGCTGCCTGCGGAATGTTGTCGACAGAAGGCATGAATCGGAAAAGCTGAAATGACCGCGTTACTTGCGAATGGCATTTTCCACTACCTGGAGTAAAGTAACGGATTCGTTTTCCCATGTTAATTCTTTGTTTGCGGCGTTAAAGCCTGCCGTATTTTTTTCCTTTAGAGCCATTTGCTTGATCGTATCCGCCAGAAACAACGGATCGTAATGATCTACTAAAGTCCCGATTCCATAATGATTCACTATTTTTCGAATTTCGGGAAAATCGCTGGCCAATACCGGAATTTCTTCGCGAATGTAATCGAATATTCGGTTGGGAAGAGAATAATAATAATTCAATCCTCTGTTTTCAAGCAAATTGATTCCTATATCGGCGCATTGGGTATAAGCGGGCAGCTTTTCCATGGGTATTCTTCCGGTGAAAACGATTCGGTCGTTCAAGTTCAGGCGATCGACACGTCCTTTTAATTCGTTGAGTATATCGCCTCCGCCCACTACGTAAAAGACAAAATCATCCAGATACGGCATTGCCTCTATGACCCATTCGATGCCCCGTCCCACATTGACGGCGCCCTGATACAGCAATACTTTTTTACCCTTGGCGTCGATCAGAAGGGGTTGCTTGGGCGCTGATCCTGCAAATGGAATATTGCGTACCACTTGCATCTGGATGCGATACTTTTCATTGTAAATATCGGCAATCGATTGGCAAACTGTATAGGCATTTTTTAAATGGGGAAATATCCGGTCTTCCAGCCAGGTCCAAACGGCCTTGACAAATTTTCGGTCAGTCACTTCGGGTAGTTCGGGAAACATTTCGTGCGCGTCGAATAGCAAGGGCTTGCGGCGAATCAGAGAAGCCAGATAATTGGCCGGAAGCGAATCGGTATCGTTCGACAGAAACAAATCGGCGCGATCGAACAACAAGTAAAAAAAGAGGCGGAAATTGTATTCCGCATAAAAGAAAAAGGAATGATTGAAAAACAAGCGCAAGCGATCGGTACGGTAATCCCGTTTCAATGCTGGACTGGAGCGGAATTTTCGTCCTACTAATTTTACCTGGTATCCTTGTTGCGCAAGGCTTAGGCAAACTTTATGCACGCGCTGATCTGTTACCAAATCGTTGGTTACAGAAACGGTTATTTTAAGCGTGCGGCGAATGGGAGTCGATGAATGGGGCATTTGATTGGATTCCTGCATAGCCATTGTTCGCTTATTTTTTCTGTAAATTTTGGATCATTTTCATGACTTCGTCTACAAAATAATACGTATCGGCATCCAAATATCCGCGGCTTTTGTGCAAAGTATCCTTCTTTTTCCCCAATCGCACAATGACTAAATTTTCGCTTGGGACAACGATGATCCGTTGACCCAGATGTCCCATCATTCCATAGAAAGCAGGCTGATGATCTTCGTCGATCCAGATGGAATAGCCATATTTTTTGGGTTCCTCTGGAAGAAAAGCCTTATAATTCGGCGTGATCATCCGTTCCACGAAGGCAGAATCCAACAGTTGTTTGTCCTTCCAATGGCCTTTCTGAAGCAATAATTGTCCTAATTTGGCATAATCTCGGACATTGGAATAGACGCAGCAAAAAGACTTTTCCATTCCGCCGCTGGTCGACCACAAAGCATCCGATTCCATTCCCATCGGTTGCCAAAATGTTTCCGACAGGTACTGAGATAGACTTTTTCCGGTTGCCCGTCGCAAAACGATCGCCAAAAGTTGAGAATCGGCTGAAGAGTACTTGAAATGACCTCCCGGACGATGAGCGAAATGTCGTTTCAGCATTTGTTGTTCGATGTGGTCGCCAAAATAAGCCTCAGTGGTCATATTGAAAGGAGAATAATATTCTTCTTTCCAATCGAAACCCGAAGTCATGGCCGATAAATCGCCGATGGTCGCTAATTTTGCAAGGGAATCGTTCGAAAATTCGGGAATAAAATCGGTTACGGCTTGATCTAGACTTCGAACATACCCTTGTTCTATGGCTTTTCCTAAAAGCATAGTAGTAATCGACTTAGCCATGGAGAAAGAATTCGTTCGGCTTTCGTTTGAATAATGATTCCAATATTCTTCGTACAGTAATTTTCCTTCATAGACGACGGCAAATCCAATAGAACCAAAATCTTCCAATTCTTTTCGCAGCGTGTCTGTCAATTGAATCCGACCGTATTGCGGATGGATATCCCAGGGTTGAGACGTTCCTGCATGGATTACCTCGTTTTTGAAATCGGAAGAGTCGTCGATATGGGTTGTGGAATACCCTTTCAATAGAGTTTTTTGAAAAGCTTTCACTACGTATCCGTTTCCCGTAGCGTATGCTCCGATTATGGCTAAAAAGATGACACTCAATAAAGCCAGTAGAACGATAAGGCTAATTTTACCTAACTGTTTCATGTCCTTTGGTTATAAATTAAACGCAGATAATACGGATTTCCGTGTTATCTGCGTTCCTTTGAGAATGATTTTTTGATTTTTAAAGCGCTTTAATATCTTTTAGCACGTCATTTGTTTTACGCACAGCATCTGCGCTTTTTTTGAACAAAGCTTTTTCTTCTGCGTTCAATTTAACGTCAACAATCGACTCTACGCCGTTGCGGCCAATGATGGCAGGAACGCCGATACAAATATCTTCTTCTCCATATTCGCCTTCCAGATAAACGCAAGAAGGGATCAAGCGTTTGTAATTGTTGATGATGGATGAAACCACATAAGCGCCGGTCGCTCCCGGAGCATACCAGGCCGAAGTTCCCAATAAGCTCGTCAGAGTTGCTCCGCCCACCATGGTGTCGGCAGCCACTTTATCCAAAGCTTCGGGAGTTAGCAATTCGGAAACAGGAACTCCGTTGTAGGTGGCCAACCGTTTGAGAGGAATCATGGTTGTATCGCCATGTCCGCCGATGACCATTCCTTCGACTTCAGAGTAATTAACGCCTAATGCTTCACTCAGATAATATTTGAAACGCGAACTGTCTAACGCTCCTCCCATGCCGATTACCCTGTTTTTGGGAAGGCCGGTAGCCTTCAATGTCAGGTAAGTCATAGTATCCATTGGGTTGGCAATAATCAAAAAGACCGCATTGGGAGAATGGGTCAAACATTGGGAAATTACATTTTTTACGATATCTGCATTGGTGCCGATCAATTCTTCGCGGCTCATTCCCGGTTTGCGGGGAATGCCGGAAGTAACAACAATCACATCCGAATGGGCAGTAGCGGCATAATCGTTTGTTACGCCGATTACGCGAGTTTCAAATCCCAACGTTTGAGCGGATTGCAGAATATCGATTGCTTTTCCTTCCGCTACTCCAGCTTTTACGTCTAACATCACTACGGTATCAGCAATTTTGTTGAATGCCAGAACATTTGCACAGGTGGCGCCTACATTTCCTGCGCCGATTACAGTTATTTTTGCCATAACTCTGTTTGATTTATTAAATGTTTATAAAAAAATAATTAGCATCTATACTAAGCGTCTCAAATAAATGTATACTTATAAATTTAAAATAATGATAATCAATTGAATAAATATAAATATTAAAACTTATCAGTAAATAA
>JGI24699J35502_11133983_pt1 | contig 22715 bp, 10 predicted proteins | sample TergutMp193P4_FD_35502 | JGI IMG/M metagenome (IMG submission 35502)
GAGGTTGCAGTGGCGCTCCCAGCCACTGGCGTCAGCCAAGAGACCGTCGCCGCGCTCGATGCCGTTCAGGACGCCATATCTAACGCGAAAGAGGCCTCTAGCAATGCTGAGGATGCCGCCAGCCGTGCGGTAACCGCCGCAGAGGAAGGCGAATACCAAGCAGCCAAAGAAGCTGCGGCCATCGCCCAGGCTGAAGCAGAGACCGCGCGCCGAGCTAAACAGCAAGCCGAATCCGACCTTGCTAAAGCAAGAGCAGGAGTAATTCACGACGCCGGTCTGCATCTGCCGCCGGAACCGGTAGCGCCTGCCCCCGCCGTTACCATACCGCCGCCCGCTCCACCCGCCATTGAGCCACCGCCACCAGTCGAGCGAGCCAGCCAGTCCATCTCAGCAACTTGCACCGAAAACGCATCGTTCACGGTCACAGCCATCGGCAACGGACAGGTTGACCTAAGCGCTGGCGGCCAATCGGCTAGCGGGTTGGGGTCGGCGTCGGTCAGTTTTGAGGCAACCTCAATGTCGGCTTCCGCAACTGCCGACGTAGAAGTTACCGTCGCTTGGACAGCGACCAGCGCAGGAACCTGCGAATAAGACGGCGGGGCTAACAATCATGTTTAGAGCTGCATCGAAACTGGTACGCAATGTTATTTCAGCTGCGATAGTTGTGTTCGCCATGCTGTTGCTTGCGAGAACCTACTGGCATTACGCCCTAAACAACACGGCAGTCCAAGGCGGGCTACCCCAAGCCTTCCTGCAAGGATTGCGAGACGTTTCCTACCGCTGGGCAGTGGTGGCCGCCGGATGGGTGGCCACCAACATCGTCAAAGTTCCCGACCTTATTATTGGTTTCATCACCAACTAGCCCGCAACACGCATAGATAAGTTACTGATGTTATCTCTATGAGTGTGCTAATCTGATTGGAGAAGCTCAATACCGTTGGGTATTTTGGTGAGGATACGACGGTTGAGCAGCTCGCGCTAGGGAAAGGAAAGGGAAATGGCTAACACTCAGACAGTGCACTACCTTGATAATGACTTAGTAACGTTCGATGGGACGGCTTACGACTGGGGCGACGACCCGCCCGCCGACTTTGCGGAAATGTACGATTCGCCCAACCACGGAGCATACTTGGCGAAACTGTCACCGTGGGTGAGGTGGCGCCACGCTCATGACGGTTGGAACAACGGGGAGAACCAAGCCCCGGAAACGTTGGACGACTTGGAGGCCGACCGGGGTGGGGTCGCGCGTGACGTGTTGCAGGCGGTTGTTTATGACCCCAAGTGGCATGAGCAAATTCCAGCTCGCGCTGTCGGCCAGCGTGTCGCTTACGCCCTTGACCGGCTTGTTGCGTGTCTAAGAGTTGATGGTGGCGCTGACCGTCCTTGGATTGCCAGCGACCGGGTGGAGGAGGCCGCTAAGTGGGGGAAAGTTATCGATGTCGCAGTTAAGACGGTTATTGACGATGGCTGGACGAAACCCGCTTATGAGTATGGCGATGATTGGGATGCCACTATCACGGACTATGACCGAGAACTGCTCAATATCGCCCAAATAATGCAGACCGGCGATGCTAAGGATATTGACTGGCTACTCGACCACGGTTACCTACAACGCACCCCCGAGGAATACGACGCCCTTGACCCATACCACAAATGGCGGGTGCCGTTACCTGTCGTGCTGGACAACGAAACCGGTTACCGCGCTCCTGACAGCCAGCAACGGCCCTGGCCAGAGAACGACCCGCGATTGCAAAGCGATTGGCCGTATCTTTGGACCGCGCTGACGAAGCACTATTATGAGCGGAAAAGGCTGGCGGAATACGAAAGTCAAGAAGTTGATATCGTAACCGAAAAATATGATATAAGGTCGGACGTTTGGGTGAACAATACGGATGCTGAACTAGCAAACCTGAAAAACCAAATGAGGTTGGAAACTGAACAGGCTAAAGCCCGGGCTGCTGAGCGGGCTGCCGCCGATAGCGCCACGCAAATCGGTTATGCCATGTGTGGTGGGATTGACCGGCTTTATGCGTGTTTAGTTTTGGCTGAGCATCCAGACGCCCCACAATACGAACGCGTCCCGATCAGCGAGAATCTGCCGCCGAAAATCATGTTTAAGTCGGCGGCGGATGCGCGGAAATTTGTTGCTTTAGCGCAAGTTGTTGCTGATGCGGTGGTTAATGAGCATTGGCTAGACCCAGAAGACTGGCAAGAGGACATTACTACCGATTTCGATAAGCGGTTACCTAGTTTACTGGCGGATATGGCTACCAAACCTGATAGCGCTTTTGACCATGTAACGGTGGGTGGGGAGGTGCTGGTCGCACCGGAAATCGACCAATATGTTACCGAAAACCTGCCCCGCTGGCACCGGATTGTTTTGCTCCCACATCTTGAAATCGCAGCGGCGGAAGATCCCGAAAACCCTGATGAGGAAATCACCATTGGTGACCTAGTGATGGCAAACCTCGTCCAAGGGCACCGCGACTGGCTAGAAGACAGCGGTCTCGGGTTCATCGAGCATGACCAAAAACCCGATGCTTGGAAAGCGCTCACCGCTACCCAAGCCGGATGGATTCTGGACTCGGCGCGACTAGATTACTCTTACCTGCTCAACGATGAACGGAACTTTTCTCTGACTCATGCCAAAGAAATGATAACCGGCGAGTTGGGAGAAGTCTTAAACGATAAGGAACTTGCCGACTGGTTTGACCGGGCGTGGTTTTCAACTGCCGGTACCGGCGTTGACGGTAACCTTATGCCGTGGTGGCCGCAAGTGGTTAAGTGCATCGTCCATACTGACCTTGACCCTGACGATACTTATTTTGGTTGGCATTTTGCGAATGCGGAGGAAGCCCGGAAAGCCCTAATCATGCTCCGCGAGGTCATTAAACACGTCTATCTGTTACATATTGTGGATGAGACACTCCCAAACCCAACTGTGCAACAGCTCCGGAACTGGAACCGTGGGCTGGATCTACTTCGCGGTATAGAAAGTTGGCCAGACGAGCGAGTACTCGATAGTGTGGGACCGTCCTATGCTGGCGTGAACGAAGGCGAGTTAGGACCTCGCGACGAAAACGGCAGACCGCTAGTGGGTTCATATCACATTACGGAAACCGAGTTCATTCGCAAGTTCCAGCCTCGGCAACCAAGCCCAACAAAAATGATTTCAGACGCCGCTTAAGCCTGCTGTTTGCACCTATTGGTAATATCGCTATTCACCTTTGCCCCTTAGCGGATATGTGTTATAGGACGCATTTCTCGTTGAGGGGCATTTATCATGGCAAGTGGCACCAAAGTTACCGTTACGCGTGAACTGGAGGCAATGTGGCTAAGTGACGGCACCGTAAACCCAAAGCTGCAGTCCAACACGTCCGAGGGAGCAAGTGCTGACCTCCGAGAAAAGGTCACACGCCCACGCGAGTTGCCAGAGGTTGTGCCCGCCGGAACGCTGCTCAATATGAGGAGTGTAGGTTGGCCTTACACCTTACAGACCGTCGATGAAGACCAGACCGGGGAGCTGCTCAGAGTTATTTTGTTGCGTACCGGCGAGGCCGCAGTTGTCAGACGCGAGGAAGTTAGTCTTTACCTCACTCCTGATGAGGTGGCAGCGTTGCCCGACCCCATCAGAGCAAAACTTGAGGAATCCCACTTACTGCGCTGGGAGACTGAGCCTGCACCCGAGCCGAGAAAGACCAGACCAAGGCTCGAAGCCGATGACGTGCCCACGCAGTCTGTTGTCGTTGGTCATGACGCGCGCGGCGCCTACCTGCAAGTTCCCCGTGGCAAAGATGGGAACAAACTACTCCAATACTTCCATCAACGTGGGATCAAGTTCGGGGACCATTGGAAAAACAAGCACTATGAAAATCGCCCACAATTGCGCGACGGTGTGAGCCGGGTTGAGGACGCAGCGCACCGGCATTGGTATCTCCAAGTCATAAAGGAAATGCCCGAGCAGGTCACGGTAAATGACTTGATTGCCGCCCAACTATATCCGACGGAGGATTACGGGCGTCCTGCTGCAAAGATGGGAACTTCAGCGATAAATGAGGAACAAGACTGGTTTGACTATTTGGAATCTCAGGAGCCGGTTCCGCAGGCCGAAGCAAGCCCCATAGACGTAAAGCCGCCAGCGCTGTCGCGACCAAAGTTGGTGCCGGGGATGCGGGTTTGGGATGGCAGTGATGAGGTTATTTGGGATGGCCTATCTGAGCATGGTGTCGGGATTTGGGAAGTGCCGATTCAGCTTGGCGTTGGTGTTGGCACACCAAAAGTTAGTTGCAGCCCGATATATGTTATGCCGCTCGATGCGGTGCGGGCTGATATAACTGACCCGCGCATTAAAATCACTAAAGACAACAAAGTTATCGGCGCGAAACAGAGGTGGACGGCCACCTATCCAGATGGCGACGATACTCGGACTGTTATCGCTGACACTAGACGTGAAGCAGTTGCGAAAGCTGCCGCGAATATGTCGTTAGCGGATTGGCATCGAGAATATGGTTGGGCGGCTGCGCGTGACGAATTGCCGCCGATAGATATTACCGCGATCAAACCCGGCGATGTGGTAACCACCTTCAACGGCTCCGGTCGGTATGCCGAGCCGGATTCTGACCGTTATGTGGTGGCCAGTATTGACGAAACGGGGGTGGAACTTGCCCGCGAAACCGACCCTACCCACATCGTGCGTGCATCCGTGTTTGAAAAGATTGCCACCCACGAACCAGCCGACGCCTCGATTGCGGCACCTGAGTCAACTCGGTACCGGTATTTGGCGACCCAGCGGCCACTCGACCAGTGGACGATGCCCACGGTTGCGGAGCTGGCGGCTGTTGGAATAACACAGCTTGACCGTTTCGACTACGAGCATCGTACCGATGGTCAGTGGGGGTGGGTGGAGTACGACAAACCGCTACCTGCTGATTTGACTATTCGTTATGAGTTTACCAGTCCGGATGGGAGTATTTATCCCGGTATGGCTGCGGAAGCAGATTATGCGAATTGGTTGGGTGTGGCCGATACCGAGGGAAACAGTTGGGGTTGGACGGCCGAGGAGTTGGGCCAGCATTTATGGCAGGAACTAACTCAAGGCGACGGAAACATTCATGACCTACTCGAACAGGTTAGCCCGTTCCCTTATTCAGATGTGACGGTGACGCTCACCGATGCTGGCATTGACGTAGTGGTTGATTTCGATTTAGCCGACGCTGTTGCTGGGGGAACTACTGACCAGAATGTCACCGATTCCCTAGCCGGCCTTAGCGAATCTCTTGCGAACGCGACATTGAAAGAATGGGTCGAGCATAAAAGGTTGGGAGCAGACGCCGCAGTTACGGTCACCGGCAGGTGGAGCGGCCACGAACACAGTTTCACGGCACAGCCCAGCGAGACTGCCACCGATGAACCAGCCTATGCCGCGATTGCGGCACCCACGAAACCAGTAAGTGAGGTAGCGTCTGATGATTCTCTTGCTTTCAGCCCGTTGGAAGCAGAGATAGCGGAGCTATATGGAGATAACTCGGACAGTTACTCTGTAACGGCGGAGCAAGCAGACTTGCAGTTCTGGCAGGAAATCACTCAGGGCGACGGCAACATTCACGACCTGCTCGAACGGGACAGCCGCTACCCGTATGACGACGTGACGGTGACGGATACCGAGTCTGGTATTGACGTGGTGGTTGACTTCGATCTATCTGATGCCATTGATGCCAATGCCATTGACGAGGAAACCACCGATCAATACATATCTGACACCCTAGCTGGCCAAGCCGAAGCACTGGCAAACTCAGCGCGGAAACATTGGATCGAACACAAAGGAATGGTGCCAGACACCGCAGTTACGGTCACCGCTAAGTGGGGCGGACACGAACACAGTTTCACAGCGACTCCCGAACGCAAGGCGCCTAGTTGGATTGAGCATAAGGCTAGGGCGGGGTTCGCCACGGAGCAGTTCCCGTGGCAAGTAGTTCCACCGCACGATGGTGGGGAACGGGCTTGGGCGCTGCGTGTTGGTGGCGACTCCAAGGCCACGGATGAGTTGGAGTTAAGGCTGTTACAACTCCCGGCAGCAAAAGGACCAGCAGGGGCGGTCGAGTTTGCGTGGAGCGTCTATAACCTGACCCAAGATACCGAGATGGGTGCTGGTGTCGCCGCTGACTTAACGGAAGCCATCAGCACAGTACAAACGCTAACTGTCGACATTCTGGAGGATGGGGTAGCGGATGCGGAACCGAATAATCAGCGCCTAGCAACCGAAACTGAATCACGGTTATTGGTTCCAGAGGATTTACGGCAGCTGGGTATTGTTACCGATGCGAATGAGGATTTGTTTGTGCTCTTGCATGACCGAGCCACCCAAGTGTCGCTGCTGCGCGAAAAGGCGGCTGCTAATCCGCCAGAGCAGTTTGCGCTTTCCCCGCAGGTTCGGTTTGAGCTTTCCAAGTTGATTCCAGACGAGCGATTTGATGAGTTTTTAGCAGCATATACCGATGAGTCACGAGAGTTGATCCATAAATGGGTCTGGAATACCTTAACTGAAACTACTCCCGCTGCGGTTGCCTCGAGACTGGAGCCGGAAGGCGTAACGGTTGGGGACGTGGTTGCGGCGAACCCAGCGCAACCAGCAGCTGCTGCATCGGATGAAGCTGGTGCCCGGACGTTACCGAGCGTTACCGATGGTTCACCGGCCACCACCGCTACTAATGCGTCCCCGCCAAATCCGAGGGGGCAGGGCACGTTGTTTGATGCCCCGCCGGATGCTCGCCCACTTACCGATACGCAAGCACCCGAAAAGGCAAACCCAGCATCCTTAGCCCCACAGAGGGAACTTGGCCTCGCAAACCTAGCTGGGGAACAACCAGTGCATCCAGCCAACCCATCAGCTGGCAAGCGGAATGGGGTGGCGGTGCAGTGGCGGCCAACGGGCACTGAGTTACTGGCACCATCGGGAGCCAAGAGTAGGTTTAATGCCAATCTGGATGCCATTGAGGTATTGCGGGTGTTACAGGCCGAGAATCGGTACGCGACCGTTGCGGAACAGGAAGTTTTGGCCCGGTATTCCTCGTTTGGGGCGGTAAAGAAAGTCTTTGATGTGGTGCCTGATGAACGGTGGGCGAGCGAGCAAGCCAAGTTGCGTGAGGTGTTAGACGTTGCGGAGTTTGCAGCAGCCAACCACACCATCTTGAACGCGCACTATACCGACCCCAGGATTGCGAAAGCCATGTGGGATACGCTGGCTGCAATAGGTGTTACCGAGGGCTTGGTATTGGAGCCGGGCGCCGGGGTCGGCATCTTTGAGGCGTTGGCTCCCGAAAAAGTGCAGATGGTGGGGGTGGAGTTAGACCCGACGACCGCCGCGATAAATAGTGCCTTGAATCCTAACGCTCAGGTGATAAACGCGCCGTTAGAGAAAACTCGTTTGGGTGGTGCGCTGCCAGTATTTGATGCAGTAATCGGGAATGTGCCTTTTGGTGAGCAACCGCCTTATGACCCGATAGATAACCCAGACCGGCTCTCGCTTCATAATGCGATTATTGCTAAGTCGCTGGCGCACACTAGGGGTGGCGGTTTGGTGATGGTGCTGACGTCGGCGTGGACGCTCGATGCAGACACCTCTAAGGCTCGGCAGCGGTTGGCATCTATGGGGGAACTGGTTGGAGCTATCCGACTTCCAGCGGGCGCGATGCGCGACGTGGCGGGCACGGATGTGATTATGGATTGCCTAGTGTTCCGCCGGTACTACCGTAACGAGTCGCCTGACCTTAATGCGGATTGGGTGACTACCGAACCTCGACCGGATGTGGTAGTTGAGAAAGCCGCCGTGGGGGAAATAGCATCACTGAATAAGTATTGGGCTAATAACCCGAGCCACATTTTAGGCGATGTGACATGGGAAGCGAATATGTATGGTCGGCCAGCGGTGATGGTGCGCGGCCTAAGCGGTGATGCCTTAGCTGCCCAGTTCGCTGCGACATTGAGCCGGATTATGGACGCAAAAGACATTAGGCTTGGCGCGAATCCTGCCACCTTAAAGTTTGGTGGTAAGGACGCTGATGCGCGAGCATTACCGCCGGAGCAGCGACCGATAGCGTGGGTGCATCAACCCGGGTTCCATACCCTTGACGCCACCGATTTCAAGGCCGGGCATATCAGAGCCGTTGGGACGGTTGGAAAGAAGTTCGAGACGTGGAACGCGGATCGGCAAGCGTGGGTCACCCATTTGGTTCCGCTCACCGCAGCGGCCCAGACAGTGGATCTCCTAAAGGTACGCGACGCGGTTACGAGTGTGTTGGAGTCGCAAGACCCAGCCCGCGCGGCCTCCGATGATGCTAAGCAGGATGCTCGCGCCGAGTTGTCCCGCATATATGACGCCTATGTTGAGCGATATGGGACTATTGGGCGCACCGTGGCGGTAATGGTAAAGCCATCAAAGTCCGACCAAGAGGACATTATTGCCGAGTTTGAGGGCGAGTGGCGCGCAGGGTTGCCCGGCGAGCTCTCGCTGGAGGAGCGGCAAAGAGTAGCGGTTCCTGCCGAGTTGCGGTCAAGTTGGAAAAAGCAAGCCGGCGAGCTGCGTCCAGAACAACGCAGTCCCCATCTGAAGTACGTCGAGGCTGACCCGGCATTCCCGCTACTGCTTGGGCTGGAAACACTTGATGACGCAACTGGCCACCTCGTGAAGTCCAGTATCTTTACCCAAGACTTAGTGGGCGCATACCAGTCACCTACCAAGGCCGAGTCCCCAGAGCAAGGCGTCTATTTGAGCATTGACCGCGATGGCGTCCTAGACACGGCGAAAGCCAGTAAGCTGCTCGGCCTAGAAACCAAATCGGAAACAATGGCAGCGCTAACCGGGCTAGTGTATACCGATCCGGAAACCGCCAAGGTATTGTCCAGCCATATTTATCTTTCCGGTGATGTCCGGCAAAAACTTAAGTTAGCCCGCAAAGTTGCCGAAACAGACCCAGCGTTCCAACAGAACGTGACGGCGCTAGAGGCGGTGGTACCGGATTGGGTGGCAATAACGGAAATCACCATCAAACCCGGCCAGAAATGGTTGGGCGCGCCGCTACATCGCGAGTTTTTGCAGGATTCATGGGGCATGATCGCAGACGTTATCATAGACCCGGAGAAAGCTGACGCTTGGAAAATCACCGGCCTTAACAGCTTGTCTTACGCTAAACATCCGGATATTCGCCGTAAGTTTGGCACTTCGCGCCGCCATCCGCACGAGTTGCTGCAAGCGAAAATGAACAATACCCCCGTAGATATTTACGACACCATCAAAGATGAGGATGGGAAAGATAAACAAGTCAAGAACATCGCGGCCACGATGGAGGCGCGTCAAAAGCAAGCTGCGATAGAAGCAGCGTTCGCCGCGTGGGTAGCTGCCAACCCGCAACGTGCTGCCCAAGTGGAGCGGGAATACAACCACCGCTTCCGCTCTTATGTGGCACCCAGCTATACGGTCGCTGGTAAGCACCTAGCGTTACCGGGGGTAGCGATAACGCCACGCGAGCATCAACGCAGTGCAGTCGCGCGGATTCTTGCATCCCCAACAGTGTTGCTCGACCATGTGGTTGGAGCTGGAAAGACCGGGGTAATGGTGATGGCGGCGATGGAACTTAAGCGTCAAGGCATCGCTGAGCATCCGTGGGTGGTGGTGCCCAATAATCTGGTAGCCCAAGTCGCTCGGGAGGCCGTGCAATGGTGCCCGACCGCTAACATTCTCGCTATCCCAACTGGTTCGGACACTCGGGAACGGGACGCTGCGATGGTGCAAGCCGCTACCGGCAACCACGATATTGTAATAGTTGGCCGCTCCACATTCACGCAAATGGGGTTATCGCCGCTGCGATTAGCCGGGTGGATGGAAGAAGAGCTCGAAGAGTTTGAGGAACGGCAAAAAGGGCTCGCTGGTACAGCCAACGGCATGAAACCTGCCGAGGCAGAACGGTATCGCACTAAAATCAAAACGCAATACGAAAAGGTAAAAGACAAAATAGGTAATACGATTATTGGATTTGAGCAAACCGGCTGCGACTTCTTATTCGTTGATGAGGCACACGGATACAAGAACCTCCGGCGGGTATCTGGGGTAGCAGACCTCGCCCATCCCGGCTCCAACATGGCATCCGACTTAAACTATAAGCTGCGGGCATTGCGGGAAGTTAAGGCAGAAACCGCGCATCCGAACGCTCCAGTTGCTTGCTTTGCCACCGGCACTCCGGTAGCAAATAACCTAGCTGAAGCCTGGGTGATGATGCAGTACCTGATTCCCGAGAAACTGGAACAACTAGGGATAAAGCAGATAGATGATTGGGGGCGGATGTTCACAGAATCTGTGATGAAACCAGAAATCGGTGCCGATAATGTGTGGAAAATGAAAGATAGAGTATGTACTTTCATCAACCTACCCGAACTCATTGCGTTAAATAATACCTTTACCGATACCGTCACCAGAGATATGCTGCAAGTCAGCATCCCGACTATTGCAGGTGGCGCCCGCCAGGCAGTGACCAGACCAGCTTCGGAGGTAATGAAACAATATATTTGGGAGTTAGCGCAGCGGGCCAATAACCTCCCTGCCGATATGTCAATAGATAATATGCTGAAAATCTCTAACGATGGGCGGTTGGCGGCGCTTGACCCACGCCTACGCGGCTTGCCAGCAGATGAGGACGGTGGACGCATCGGCTTGGTCGCCGCCAAGATAATGGAAATAGACTTGGCGAGTGAAGCTAATATCTATTACCTGCCGGGGCAAGAACCTAAACCAGTTATGGACGCCTTTGGGCTGCCGAAACTTGACGCCGAAGGCAACCCGGTCATGGCGACGGATTACCAGCCGTCGAATATCACTGGCGGACTGCAAATCGTGTTCTGCGATAGGTCTATTCCGAAATATAACGGCACCTTTAACGTTTATGATGCGCTGGCTGATGAACTGGTGGTGCGCGGGATGGAGCGGAGCCAGATTTCATTTATCCATGACGCGAATACCGATGAAGACCGTGCCGCTTTATACGAGAAAGCAAACACTGGTGGGCTGAAAGTGCTGATTGGTTCGACAGAGAAAATGGGTACCGGCACTAACATCCAAACCCGTGCGTTAGCGGTTCACCACATGGATTGCCCGTGGCGGCCAGCCGACTTGGAGCAACGCGAAGGCCGCGCCCTGCGGCAAGGAAACCAAAACCGCGAGGTGGGGATATACCAGTACATCACCGAGGGCACTTACGATTCGGTGACTTGGCAAATCATTACTCGCAAAGCCGAGTTTATCCGCCAACTACGCAGCTCCACCGCGCGCACCATCACCGCAGTAGATGACGACATCGCGGTTTCAGCCGCCTACGCGACCGCCCTTGCTACCGGCGATACCTCGGTAATGCGGCGAGCGGAACTGGCCGACCAAGTAATGCGGTTGGAAGCTGCCGAGACGGGTTGGCGGGAGAGTCGGACAGAGTTGCGCACCAGCCGGAAACACATTAGCGAAAACATTGCATATAGTCAAAGGAAACTCCAAGAAGCAGAACAAATATCTGAAAGCTTACAACAGACTAAGGGTGATTCATTTTTATATGTGGCACCCAGCGGGTCATTCACCTCAATACGGGAAGATGCTGGTCAGGCTATCATCAACCTGCTTGATAAAATGCCTGACAGCGATCACAGCATAGAAATCGGTAGCATCGGTGGCGTAGCTCTAGCAGCAGAAAAGCATAACACCGAGAATGGGATAACATTTGAGATTCTAGTATCAGGCTCCGAAACAAGTGTCGCCAATAGAACTGTTGGTGAATCAGCGGCTAAAGGCATTGCCCCACGCGGTCTAGTACAGTCAATCGAAACCAATCTGCGTAACTTGGGCACCGAAAAGACGAAAGCAACCCAAAACCTTGCGGGAGAAATGGAAAGACTAGCGAAGATAGATGCCGAGTTAGCAATCGACACCAGTTTCCCACAAGCCCAAGAACTCGATGCCGCCCGGGCGGAACTCGCGGAAATAGACCAAAAGCTGGTACTAACGGAACAAAATGCCGAGCATATTGCTGGAATTGACCCTTATCTGGACGGCCTAGACTTAGAACGCACCAATCATTGCGTAAGAGACGCCAGCCACCTCCGAAGCGGTGACATGGTTACCGGTAAAACATTAGGTGCCGGGCTTTGGGTTTGGAACGGCGAAACCAACCCGACCACCGGCTGGAAAATCATGGCCAAAGATGGCACCGAAACCACCAAGTTCCTCAACCATTGGGAACCAGTGGAACTTGTTGCCCGGCGCCGGGATTCGCTAACTGCGCTCGAAACCTTGACGGTAGCCGCGCCACTCACGCACGCGCCAGCAGCCGCGCTCGAAGTGCGCAATGGCGACCTGATAACCACCGTCACCGTTCCAGCGCACAAGATATGGCATCCTGAACGGTTACCCGACCCCGCACGCGCATGGGACAAGGGAACCCCAGCCTATACCGAATATGTGGCCACTCCAGATGCGGAACCTGTCGAACTAACAGGCACGGTACATCAGATTCACGATGAACGAGATGCCGACAAAGCGAGTTACGCCCGCCGCACAGTGGCTTGGCGACTCACCACCGAGAACGGCAGCGAGCATACTGTAATGATGCCAACGGGCAACCTCGCGGCCATCCGCCATGATGTCATAACGCCGGTCTTGGAGAAAACCCCAACATCCGGGGTAACCTTAGCGGCTGGTCTGCCGGGCGACAAGGTATTCGGCTTACAGGTCGGTAAGGTGCATAACGACGAGATAACCATAAAAAGCGTAAATAGCTCAACCGTTGCAGCAGTAACCAAAAACGGTATGCTAATAAAGCTAAAAACTGATGAGGAAGTTAGTTATGACCAAGTTAGGCCGGGCCGCAACCTAACCGACGAGCAAGGTACCAGCGTATGGGGTGCCGATTGGCGGGCTATTGTCGCAAAGGATTTACGCGCTGGCGATCGAGCGGTGGTTAGCGAGCTGGACGGCGCTCGAAAAGGCACCGATTCGTTGGCAACCGTAATCAGTGCCAATAGACAATCCGGTGGGAAAGTCGCTATCCGGTATCGCCTTGATGGCGGTGAAGCCATATTCGACTGCACCCGCAAAGACTCAATGGATGTCCACCTAGCCGACCGGCGCATCGGCGCGCTTACCGACTTTGAGTTGCGTCAAGTAGCAAATCCCGAGGTTATGAACCTTAAAGCAAAGCTCCAAGAGGGAGCTGACTCACAATCCCTAGTCGGCCACCCCATCTGGCTCGCCGCCGAACGCGGTAGGGGCGATGGAGTTGCGGTGGCAGCGTCCATAACTGCGGTGGAGCAGCAGACCGAAACCTATGGGAGTTATCCCTACCAACACTCGGTCGAAAAGCACACCATTACCGCCACCACCACCGCAGGTGAGGCCATCACCGTTAAAGCCACCGCGGAACATTCGGAACGGGAAATGCTCTGCTACCCACTCGGCGCTGAGGTGCCCATCACTATAGACCCATTTGACGGCGAGCCGGTCTGGAAGCCCGGCGCAAACCTCACCACCGAACCCGCAGCCGCAGACTTCGAGCCAACCCAAGAATACGAATGCGTTACCCCAACCACCGAAGACGATTACATAGAAATCGCTTAAAGACTTAACGAAACAAGTTTGGAGACTGCAATAAATAGCGGTTATCCTTGCCGCAAGCTGAAATCTCTAAGTATATCCGCATCGGACTTGGATTTTTGCGAATCTGCGGAATAGACAAAACTTATTGTCTTGTCGTTTTCGAATTGTCTGTACAACTCCGGACGCAAAATCCTAGTTTTGTTATCATTGAAGAGCGACCGTTTTTGCTGAATTCCATTTTCCTCTGGGTTTCGTTTCACGCCCTTACAATATATCATGCTTGGGTCACGTGAATCGCTTAGGCTAAGTGACCTAGCCATCGCCTCTTTCTCTCGGTCAGATGGTGTTGCATTTACGCTAGATGGAATCGCTTTACCGAGTACGGCGGCAAACTGGTCTTTAATCTTACCAGAGTTAGGTACGCTATCGTCAATTCTAAAATAAGCTCTGAACTCTAGTTCCTCTTTTCGGGTGTCGATAAATAGCCTGAGGCGGTTTGCTTCGACTTGGAATATGTCATTTATATTGCTATATCTTAAGAAATCTAATCGTACTGACGCCAAAGGATTTACTCTCACATTATTACCTACAAAAAGGTGAACTAATACGATATATGTTTCTCTCTTGTATATGAATTGAAACGATTGGATAACCCACTTACGCAACTTCATATCAGCTTTGAGCGCATTGAGGTTTTCCATCGGCATCGTACTATTCATTTTGCGCAACCCTACTTCTCAGCGACTGTACGAAATACGGCAGTTAATGTGCTTATCGTATATTGTTCAGTTAGCACATGCAATAGTCATTTGCTACTGGATTCATCGTTCTCTCCGAGTCCAACTGGTTAGTTCGCCCCAGGTGATGTGGCGGTGGGTGGCGCGCCATTGGCTGCCGGTTTGGCCGCTGGAGGTTTGCAGGGTGATTAGTCTGCGGTCAGTGGTTTGGGTGCCGTTGGGGTTAAGCGGGGTGAATGGGTTGGGGTTGATGACCCACACTTCGGCGGGTTCGACGATTTGGGTGGCGATGATGGTGTAGGTGTACCAAGCGTCGGCGGTTTCTATGAGTATGGTGTCCCCGATGTTGAGGTCTGGGATTCGCCTGAAGGTGTCGCCGTAGCCGCGTCGTTTGGCTGATAGGGCGAAATTCCCGATAGCACCGGGCGGCTGGGTGCTGGGGTAGTGGATGGCGCCACCAGAGTGGACGAGTGCTTGCAGCGCGGTGGGGTCGGCTGTGCCTTGGCGGATAAGAATCGGTTCGATGCCGAGGGTTGGGGCGTGGAGTAACGCGAATCCGGCGCCGGGCGCTAGGTGGTCTAGAGATACTTGGGGTGGCGGGTGGCGGTTGAGGTCACTGTAAGGCTTACCGATAGCGGTGTTAGCCGGTGGCAGGGTTTGGATGAAAGCGGCTTTGTCGGCAGCCATTTGGGTGCGCGCTAGGTGGGTGGTGCCGAAGGTGTCCCATCCCCAATATCCGAAGGCTAGTGCGGCGAGGATGAAGCAGACGCGCGAGAACCAGCGCAGCCGCTGGCGACGTCGTACTGTGGGCTTTTTTGGTGGTGGCCGTCTGGCGTGCCGCATTTGCGGGCTCATGCCGCTGCAAGGTTGATAGCGTCAGCGCGGCAAGCGAACGGGCTACAGCCGGGGATGTCGGCCTCTAGGTAGGCGTCCGCGAAGGCTTGCTCGTCCAGCAGGTCAAGGATGGTTGGTTGGGCTTGTTGGTGTTCGTGGCGGGTTACTCGTTCGATGGGGGCTTGGTCAAGTGGGAGGCGGGAACGATGCAAAAACATTTGCCCGCGTAGCGGGGTGCCGGTCGCGTTCGCGCGGGCGCTACCATGCCGGATAGCATGGTCAAAAGCAACCGCGTCTGCGAATTCCGCAGGCTGGTGGGCGCGCATCCGTCGCCAGGTAGAGTTGCCGTGATAAGGGCAGCCGATACACGCGCTTTTGGGTGTTTCCGGCCAACCCCGCGTAGTTAGGAATTGTAGACAGTTTTTGCGGCTCCACCCTAAGTCCAGCAGCGGCCAAACATTTATCGCATACTTGACATCGGATGGGTGGGCGCGGTGCCATTCATCAGTTGAGATGCCGATGTGCTGCTGGACATATACGCCTTTAGGGATTGGTGTGGGGTGTTGAAATCCGAGTAGTTCTCGCACTTTGGCTTTTATTGGCTTCAGCTTGTATTCTGCCGTGCATTGCCGCCTGGTCATCCCAAAGCTGCCGTCGGGGTTTTTCACATAGGTAGGCATCGCCGCGAACCGCCGTTGCGGGTTTAATGCGTCGTCTCTGATATGACCACCACTGACTCGATATATTGGGATGCCAGCGGACGTAGCGACTTCGCGTTCCAGCCGGTCAAGGTGGTCGTAGACGGTTTGGGGTTCCCAGCCGGTGTCTGCGAATATCGCGGCATCATACTTCGGGATATGTCCCTCAGCCGATAACAGCAGCAGCGCGGTTGATTGCACGCCCGCCCCAAGCGACAGGATTCTTAGTGCCGGTTTCAGCGGATTACCAGTCATCCTTGGTTCACTAGCCGGGTGGGGCGCGCTGCTGCCAGCCGGGTTATCGACATGCTAGGGTTCTCGCAGCCGGGCGCTCCGATTATTTCAGTAGTGTGCTCATGTGGGTGTTCCAGAACGCGCCTGTCTGGTGAGAGGGGCAGGTTTTTGATTCTTACGTTCCAGCATTTGTTGCACCAGTAGTGGTTTCCGTTTTCACAGGTTGGGGCGAGTCTTTTTATGAGTATTTTGCGACCGCAGTCCATGCATGAAGTTCTATTCGAATGGGCGCTTGGTTTTTGGTTAGGCATGGGGTTTTCTCTTTCTATTGGCAGGTGCCTTGGGTGGTGGCTGACCATGAGACCTCGACGTGACCGTCAGCCGTTGCAGTCGCGTTGATGTTGTAGGCGTCGAGGCTGATGGTGGCTGCTCCGGCGCCGCTGACGGGTTGCCCGTTGGCGGTGAGGTAAACGGTGCCGCCACCGGTCGCGGTTACGGTAAACGAAGCGGGTTCGGTGCAGGTGGCGGCGATGGAGGTCTCAGCGCGCACCGAAGGCGGCGGTGCTGGTGTTGCGGGCGGCGATGCTGGTGCGGGGGCGGGCGGTGCCGCTGGTTCCGGTAGCGCGGGAGCTTGCGGCGGCGCGACTGGACTTGGACTTTGGGGTGGTGGTGCTGGTGTGGCCGGAGTGCTATTGAGTGGCCGTTGCTCGGCGGTGGCAGCGTCGCTTGGTGGTGGGGCTGGGGTTGCAGTTGGGATCGGTAGAACCAGCGGGCGGCGGACGGCGCTGCTGGTTTGGTGGTCAGGCTCGACAGCACCGATTTGGTTCCCTACCGCGTTGCCTAGTAAGTCTGGCTCTGGCGCGGGGTTTGGGCTGGTGTGGTTGGGTGGGCTGGCGATGACGGGTGGCGTCGTGGCGGTTAGTCGTTGGTGGGTTTCAAACAGACCGAGGACTGTTGCGATGAGCAGGAATGGGCTGAGACCGATGGCGATGCCGCGACTAATGGCGTGCCGGTCGCGGGCGCGTTGGCGCCGCCGCCGCCATTGTTGCATCCGCGTGGGTCGTTTGCGGTGCCGGGTTTGGTGGGCGCGCATTTGACTGGTGGCGGTACAGGCGCGGCAGTCGGGTTCGCAGCAGCTGTGCCCGTGAGCGGTTTTCCAGCCGTCACCTAACAGATCGGTGAGGTCTGGCCGCAAGTCTGCTGGGCGACTGGATTTCATGGCTTAGGAGCTACTCTTGACGGCTTGGCGGCGGCGCGCGGCGATGGTGATAGCGACAGCGATTGCCGAGAACACGCCCGCCGAGATAGCAATGTCTTTGGCTCGGGGAGGCGGGGGGAACTGGGCGGCAGCGAGGTCGGCTTTGACCGTCGTAAGCGCGGTACGCAGATTCTCGATCGTTTCATTAGCGGCTGCTAACGCGGCTCTCGCCTCGGTAGCGTTGGTCGCTTCGAGCATCAATAGCTGTCGTTCGCTGCTTAAGGCCGCCTGCAACCCGAATATAATGTCGTGGGCGGCCGCGAGGTCGGCTTCTAGCTCGATGATTTGCTGCCGCCGGTTAAGTTTAGCTTGGGCGGCGGCCTTAGGCGTACTATCGGCTAGGTGGTCACTGGCGTCTGTTATGCCCATGCCGGAGCGTGTTGAGCCAATAACTGGTTGGCCTAAAGTTTCATTGTTAGTAGTCATATTAGTGTCCTTTTCTAGTTGCTATTTCTGATGCGGTAGATAGTGGACCGACTCCGCCTCACTAGGTTAGATGGCTTCTAAAGCTGACTGGTTCAAGGATTTTGCGGGAGGGATGGTGTATGGATGCTACCACTGCATCGTCGGGGGATAGGATGTATTTAATGTCGTACATTTCGCCTAGCGTGAGGCGAGAGAAAGCTTCTCCGGCGGTTACTTTTTTCTCGTTCCACAATACCCAAAAGTGGTGATTTCTGGCTATATCGGACGGTGACTTTAGCTCACCCGAAATAGTGCCGCCATTTGTTTTAACAAAATCAACATAGTATCTAAATCGGACTACTTGGAAAGAATCGGATTTGGTTTTCGCCGTTAAAGTTACCCCGATTGTTCCCGGCATGTCTTTCATCCGACGACGGCCTTTCGCCCAAGAATAAATAAAGTGGATAACAAGGAATACAGCTATTAGGATGCCGCCGAAGCCAAAAATAGGTAACACCAATCCCGTCAGTATTCAATCTTTAAGTAGTTAAGGAGGCATCTCACTTTAACCGGGGTATGGGGGTGCGGGTTTTTTATGCCCGCACCCCGATTTTTCAGCGACTTCTAACGCCAGTCGGATTCGCTTACGGTGAGGGTTTCTGGTTGGAGCCAGCCATTACTAATGCTGGCTCCAACCAGCTGCGCCTAGTTGTTGGCGGTGTGGCGGCGGCGGGTGGCGATGAGTGCCACGCCGCTGCCGATTACCCCGATGGCGATAATACCGAGGATGAGGTTGGCGCCGGTCTGGGTTAGACGCGGCCCGGTGATAGCCAGCTGCGGGCCAGCTGGTGGGCCTTGCCGCACCACCATCCGCGAGGTTGAGCTACCGCTGTACGTGCCGTAGTTCGGGGTGTCGGACTCGACCCTTACGGTGTTGATGACTACCGCCCCCACAGAAACGTCTTGGGCGAGGATACCGTCAATCAAGATGATGACGGTTTCCCCAGCATTAACGTATTCAAGCCACGCATCCACACCGCTAGCGGTGTAGGACAGGCGGGTGGCTCGCCCTGCTGGCACCTGCGAGAACCTGGCGCCAGTAATGGTGGCGAGGTTCGGGGTTTCAAGCCGGTCGATAATGTCGACGTTTTGCGCCCGGTCGGGACCGTGGTTAGTCAGAGTGACCGTCCAGGTTACAGCACCGCCCGCCCGATATTCCCCATCGTTGCTAGTGACGGTTTTGGTGATTTCCAGATCGGCGGGGTCAATAAGCAGGTTATCGGTGTCGGTGACTTCCCGTCCAGACTCAATACCCGTACCAACGACCGTCGCCACGTTATGGTGTTTCAGGTCGCTGCCATGCAACGGCGGGAGGACACCCGTCCCGTAGAGCACGTCGCCGGGGTTGAGGACGAAGCTACCGAACTCGACCCGCCAATCATCACCCACCGGGATAACCACCGCACCGGGTACGGTCGGGAACGCAACGCTACTGAGCGACGGTAGTTCCAACGTCACATCAGTGAACTCTAGGCCGGTGAGGGCTTCGGAGCCGATGTTGGTGATGCGGAAAGTTATCGTCTGACTTGGGATGATGCCGGTCGTGCGGTCGGCTTCCAAAATCGGATGCCCGTCGGAGTTTACGGGCGCCCCAGCGATAAACTTCTCTAACCTTATGCCGATGGTGTCTGCGATTAGCTCGTTATCGGGTACCCGTGGGGGCGGGGTTTGGCCGTCTGGACCGTCACCGCCCGGATAGCCCGGCTGGTCGCTACCATCACTGGTATCAAGGCCAGTGTCCTGCCCCGTACCTTGGACGAACGCGACGTTGTGGTGCCGTTCGCCGGTCGCCATCGGTGGGAGGATGCCCGTACCAGTGATTTGCTCGCCCACACCGAGGACGAACTCGGGTCGGAACACGATCCGCACCACATCACCATCAGAGGTTACGGATTGGACGATGGCCGGGTCGAACTGCAGGTCCCGAATCGGCTGCCCATACACGAGGCGGTCAGCGAACTCGAGGTTTACCAGCGGCTCGGATGACCGGTTGGTGATCGTGAACGTCATCAGCTGCTCGCTCGTTAGGCCGGTTGCCGGGTCAATATCAAGGAACACCACGCCGTCAATGGTCACCCCATTAGTCGGCACTAGGATGTCTTTACTGATATGGATACCCACCGTCTCAACAATCAGCTGATCATCGTCTTGGACGGTCTGCCCGCCGCCGGGCGGCAATCCAGTTACGGTCACGATATTCTCGTGCCGCTCACCCGCAGCCATCCCCGGCAACACACCCGTAGCGGTGATGGTCTCACCCGGAGCCAGCACCACGAGAGCGCCGGTAGTAGCATCAGCGAGATAACCATCTTGATTGAACACCATTGCGGGGAACGTAATGTCCTCAACCTCGGGTCCAACCAACGTCACATCAGTCAAAGTCAGACGAGTCAGTGCCGCACTGCCAATATTCGTAACCGCGAACTCAACAACTTGTTCGGTGTCGAGTTCGACGCCCAAGAAGTTGTAGCCATCAATCGTCTTAGTAACGCTGATAGCGACCGTGAACACGGGCTTCTCGTTATCGGCCGGATTGTCGGGGTCGGCAGGGGTATCGGTGCCGTCCTCGGTCGGCGTGTCGGTATCCACCCCAGTACCGCGAACTGACGCCGCGTTATGGTGCCGCTCACCCGCAGCCAGCGGCGCGAGAATCCCTGTGCCGGTGATGGACTCGCCCACCCCGAGCACGAAATCAGGCCGGAACACGATGCGGATAGTATCGCCGTCGGTGCTAACCGACTCAACAATCGCCGCATCAAAGCTGATGTCCGATATGGGTTGCCCGTAGATCAGCGTATCCTCTAGCACGAGATTCCGCAGGCCTTCGGATGATTGGTTCGTGATGGTGAACGTCATGACTTGCTCCGAAGTCATGCCCGTTTCCGGATCGATGTTCAGGTAAGCAATCCCATTAACAATCTGCCCATTAACCGGCACAAGGATGTCTTTACTGATATGCACGGCCACGGTCTCCACCACGAGCCGGTCATCATCGGTTACTGGCCGCTCCCCACCAGGCGGCCTACCAGTTACGGTGACGAGGTTCTCGTGCCGCTCGCCAGCAGCCATCCCCGGTAGCACGCCGGTTGCGGTGATGGTCTCACCCGACGCCAGCACCACTAGAGCGCCGGTAGTGGCGTTAGCGAGGTAGCCCGATGGATTAAACACGAAGCCGGGGAACGTAATGTCCTCAACCGCCGGGCCAACCAAGGTCACGTCGGTGAGCGTGAGGCGGGACAGCGGCGCCGAACCGATGTTGGTCACCTCAAACATGACGGTGAGCGGGGTGCCCGGCGCGGTGCCGACCAGCTGCTGGCCGTCAATATGTTTGACCACGCGGATGGCAGCGGTTTCCACCACGAGCTCGCCCGGATTATCGGGGTCTGCGGGGTCGTCGGTGTCATCCGTGGTCGGCGTGTCAGTATCCACCCCGTTACCGCGAACTGACGCCGCGTTATGGTGCCGTTCACCGGCAGCCATCGGAGCCAGCACGCCCGTACCAGTAATGGACTCGCCCACATCCAACACGAAATCAGGCCGGAACACTACCCGCACCACATCGCCGTCGGTGCTAACCGATTCAACAATCGCCGCAGCAAAGCTGATGTCGGAGATGGGTTGCCCATACAGGATCGTGTCCTCTAGGACAAGGTTAGTTAGTCCTTCGGAGGACTGGTTGGTGATGGTGAACGTGATAGTCTGCGCGGTGGTGAGACCCGTCTCGGGGTTAACGTCGAGATAGACCACTCCATTAACCCGCTCCCCGTTTACCGGAACCAGGATGTCCTTGGTAATCTCAACCCCAACGGTCTCCACGGTTAAGCGGTCATCGTCGGAAGTATTACCGCCAGAAATGATGCCGACGCCGGTAACGCGCACGATGTTTTCATGCCGCTCACCCGCCACCATGCCCGGCAGCACGCCGGTAGCGGTGAGGGTGCCACCGGGGGCGAGGATGACCAGTTCACCGCTCTCACTGTCGGCCAGATAGCCAGCCGATGTGAAAACGAGGCCGGGGAAGGAAATGTTCTCAACGGCGATTCCGACGATGGTTTCATCCACCAACGTCAGGTTAGTAAGCGGCTCATCACCGTCGTTAGCCATCTCGAAAGTGACGGTCAGCGGCCTACCAGCCGGAACACCGACCAAGTTTTGGCCGTCGATGGTTTTCGTGACCGAGATTTGTGGGGTGGGCACCAGCACGGTGTCGCGGTCCCATTGGTCAATATCGGCTTCTACCGAAGCGTTTTCTTGATAGACGATGGCGTCGGCTGGGTTGGTGAAGTTAGCGATGATAGCGGTCAGGCGCGCGGCCGGGATACCAGAATCATCGAAATACTCCAACAACGCCATGTCGGTAATGCGAGTGCGGATAGTGGTCTCGAACAGCTGGCCGGGGTTCATGCGCCCCACAAACAACGTACTGCCAACAGCATTTCCGCTCGCGTTCACGCGCTCGACACCGCTACTGAAAGCGAGGTCAATGGTGACGGAGGTGGCGATGTTCGTGCCACTGTTGCGGCCCACTACTGGCCAATAGACGTACCCGTCGGCCAGAGTCCCGATGCCGACATGTACTTGCAGGGCGGTCGGCTCCTCAACGGTGGATGATTGCTCGGCGCGAATCAATCGCATATCTATTAAGGACTCGTTTGCCCACGCATAGTTCACGAAGCGGTCGCCGGGTTCGCTGCCTTGAGGTGTCCAGTAGATGCGGAACACGTCTTGCCCACCGGGCGGGGTGGCCTCCGCGCCCACGAACCGGATGCCCGTAATAGCGGTAGCATCGGCTGGTTTGGTGGCCGACCAGATTGACCCAGCCGCACCCGGATTAGCGTTCGTAGTGCTGCGCGGGTTCGGGTCAA
>JGI24699J35502_11133982_pt1 | contig 22529 bp, 15 predicted proteins | sample TergutMp193P4_FD_35502 | JGI IMG/M metagenome (IMG submission 35502)
CTACTCAAATAACGATCTCTGGCGCTTACATAGTTCTATCTCGTCGCAGCGCTGTTGTTCCTGACCAGTCGGGTGTTGAGACTAATAAAGCAATGGAAGTAAAGGCTTATCCAAATCCAACCAACGACAAGGTTATGGTAGAATTATTTGACAGCGACGGGTTTCCTTTATCCTCACAATTAGTAGATATCCGTCTCTACGACGGTCTGGGCAATCTGTTGCGTCAAGCAACCGCCACAGGGGGCAAGATAGAATTCAATGTGGCCAACTTGCCCAGCGGCATCTATTATCTCCATATTTATGATGGAATAAACGAAAAGCCGGAAATGCGCCAAATTGTGGTGCAACATTGAGGCGGTTAAAACAGTTAAAAGAGAGCAAGAATTCAGCAGAAAAAATTAATAATAAAACACTAATAAAAAACACAAAATGAAAAAGATATACGGTTTAGTTATATTATTCGTTAGCGTCGTCGCCTTGAACGCTCAAGAATTGGATCGGAGCATCCGTCCTTCTTCAGCGCCTGCCAAAGAAATTAATATCAAAGACGCTCAAATATTTACGCTCGATAATGGTTTGAAAGTCTTTCTGGTGGAAGACAAAACAACCCCTATTGTCTATTATTCGCTGCGATTGGATGTCAAACCGGCATTGCAAGGCGAAAAAGCCGGCGCATACGATATGTTCGGCGATGTTTTCGGAAAAGCGACGACCTCTCGGAGCAAGGAACAACTCAACAAAGAAATCGACTTGATCGGGGCGTTGACAAACGTCCATATCAATGGAGGATACATTTCTTTCCTGAAGAAATATGAAGATAAAGCGTTGGAACTCTTTTCGGATATTCTTTTGCATCCGGCCTTCGTTCAGCAGGAATACGATTTATCGCTTGAAAAATACAAATCGTATCTGGCGGCTTTAGCCGATGATGGCGGAGATGTCAACCAACGGGTAGGCGCTGCTTTGACGTATGGAAAAAATTTTCCGGCAGGAGAAGTGACCACCCTCAAAACCCTTGACAATATCCGAATGTCGGATTTGGAAAACTATTACCAAACGTATTTTGCGCCCAATGTAGCGCGGTTAGTCATCGTAGGCGACGTTTCATTGAGCGAAGCGAAAGCCAATGCAAAGAAATATTTTGGTTTCTGGAAGAAAAAAAAGGTGGCAGTCGCCCAATATGTGATTCCCCAAGCTCCCCAAACCACTCAAGTGGCTTACATTGTGCGGCCGGGCGCCGTACAATCTTTCATCGACCTGACCTATCCCGTTTATTTCCGGGTAGGCGTTCCCGATTATGAAGCAGCCCGTTTGATGAATCTGATCCTTGGAAATAGCGGATCCGGACGTTTGTTCCTGAACTTAAGGGAAACGCACAGTTATACCTACGGGGTTTACAGCAAATTGGATACCGATGAACTGGCTGGTCGATTTCATTTGACGGCTGGAAGTTCGGGGGCTGCCGCGGTCAAGGCTTCCGTTACCGATAGCGCTCTGTATGAAACGCGAAACGAAATAAACCGACTTATAAACGAACCCGTTTCCGAAAAAGAACTGAAAGATATCAAGTCGTATGTTGTCGGAAATTTTGCCCGTTCGCTGGAACAATCGGAAACCGTCGCTTCTTTCGCCTTGGATATAGACAAATACAACTTGCCGAAAGATTATTTCAAGAATTATCTGAAACGAATCGAGGCTGTAACAGCGTCCGACATTCAGGCAGCCGCTGGAAAATATTTGAAACCGGGGAATGCTTGGATCGTAGTGACCGGCGATCAGGCTTATGCCGAAAATCTCGCTTCGCTGGCCGGCGATCAAACCGTTCATTTCTACGATTTCGATGCGAATCCGACGGAAGCGCCTTCGACTCAAAGCGTCGATATAGATGCGGAAACGCTGATCGACCGGTATGTTCAAGCCTTGGGAGGAAAAACGGCTTTGGATCAAATCGATTGTTATGTGAAGAAAGGAGATGTAAACCTCATGGGAATGCCGCTTCAAATGGAAGAATATTTCAAAAAACCGAACTTGCAGGCATCTTTCCTGTTGAGGAACGGACAAGTAACGCAACAGAAAACGTTCGACGGGACCACTCTTAAAATGTCCGGAATGGCAAATCAGGAATTGACCGAAGGGCCGGAAGTCGAAAAAAGAAAAAACGAAGCCGGTATTTGTCCCGAATTGAACTACGTGGCCAATGGATATACGCTCAGCGTGGGTGGTATCGAAAAGCTGAACGGTTCGGATGTTTATGTGTTGAATAGTACCAAAAACGGGAAAACTACCGTCTCTTATTTTGATAAAGAAAGCGGATTGAAAGTGAAAAGCGTTAGTACCGAAGACATTCCAATGGCCGGAACCCAAACCATTTCCATTGAATATTCGGATTACCGAACGGTAGAAGGAGTGCAATTTCCATTCGCTATCAAGCAAAATGCCGGCGGAATGGTTATGGATTTGAATATCAATTCTATTGACGTAAATACAGAAATTCCTGATTCGATATTTACCGGCGTTCGGTAAGGAAATTGGAGCGCGGATAATGCAGGATCGGACCGATGAGCGCGGATCAAAAAATAAGTATAAAAATCCATTTTTCATCTGTTTCCTTTGCATTCTCTGCGTTTCCCAATTCACTGAAACGACAAAAAAAACGCCAAATCATCAAAAAAACAAGATTATTTAATATATTATTCTATTATTATTATTATAATTAATATATTTGTTGCGAGTTTTTTTCTATAACTTTATGGAAATATTTATTATTGCATTTCTTATTCTTATCAACGGCATTTTCGCCATGTCGGAAATAGCTCTTATATCCGCACGGAAAACCAGTTTGAAGAATGAGGCTGAACAGGGAAGCAAAACAGCCCAAAGAGCTTTCGATCTTTCCATTCATCCCGAACATTTTCTTTCCACCATACAAGTGGGAATCACGCTGATCGGAATACTAATCGGTTTATACTCCGGCGATGTATTGGCCGTCAAAGTGAGTCCTTGGCTTGAAAGCTGCGGCGTTGCCGCGCCTTACGCCTCCCAGATTTCAAAAATATTTATAGTAATTCTTGTCACTTATTTTTCCATTGTTTTTGGAGAGTTAATTCCCAAACGCATTGGGTTAAGTGCGGCAGAAAAAATTGCCAAATTCATGGCTGGCCCAATGGGCTGTTTAGCCGTCGTCGTTAGTCCTTTCGTATGGATTCTGTCGAAAACTTCTACCCTGATCTTCAATTTATTTGGAATCACGGAGGAAGGAACAAAAGTTACGGAAGAAGAAATCAAATCCATGATTCGGGAAGGGACGGAAGATGGGGAAGTCCAGCAGGTGGAACAGGATATTATGGAGCGGGTTTTTTCTTTGGGCGACCGAGACTTGGAATCCATTATGACCCCTCGCATGGATATCGAATGGATCGATATCGATATGAACCGCGAAGAAATCAAGGAAGTCATAGCCAACAATCCGTTTAGCAAATTTCCGGTAGGGAAAGACGATTTAGACCATATAGAAGGGATTGTCTATGTGAAAGATATTTTCAAACACATCGACTCCCCCAATTTTGACATCCGGAAAGAGATGCGGCCGGCTCAGTATTTTTACGAAAATATGGAAGTCTATTCGGCATTGGAACAAATGAAAATCAGCCACAATCATTCGGCGCTGATCATCGACGAATTTGGCGTTTTGCAAGGGATTGTCACCTTGAAAGACATCATGGAAGCCATCGTAGGCGAAATTCCCGAACCGCATGAAGAACCGGAAATCATTAAGCGTCACGACAACAGCTATTTGGTAGACGGCCAATGCTCTTTTTACAACTTCTTGAGTTACTTTAAATTAGGCGATCTCTATCCTACCAACGAATACAATACCTTAGGCGGATTGATCTTGGAAGAGTTAGGACATATCCCTTCTTCAGGAGAAACGGTGGAATGGAAAAATTTCAAGTTAGAAGTAGTGGATATGGATGGAACGCGGATCGATAAAGTACTTGTTTACAAAAAAGAACTTGGATAACAGCAACCATTTCGTCTAAAAAAATGGCCGCTATTCTTCAGGCGCGGGTAAATATTCGTTCAACAACCACTTCCAAGTAGGAATAAGCCTAATTGAATAGCCGTTTTCTTCTATTGTTCGTTCTTTATCGTAAGTAAGCATTAACAGATCATTGCAATTCAATTCTCTGGATGCTTCCTGCAGCGCTAAGACTTCGCGTTTTTGCGCCGTTGAATTCGACAGATCGGAAGAAACGTGAATCAATTGACTGACTTTGTCCTCTGTTCGACAGACAAAATGAACTTCCTTATCGTTTCGCGTACGGTAGTAAAATAAAGTCTCCCCCGGAATGTATTCCCTTCGTAATAGTTCTACAAAAACTAAATTTTCGAGCAAACGGCTTGTATATTTCATTGATTCAAACAGACGGGCAAAAATAAAGCCGCTGTCGATCGTATAAATTTTTAGCGGAGCTCTTGCCAACTTTAACTTTGAATTGAAACGGGGCAAAAAGAAAAACAGGTAAGAGTCTGACAGATAACTGCAAAATCTTTTAATTGTAAATGCGCTTCCTAAGTGTAAATCATTCGATAATTGACCAATCGACAGTTGATTACAAAAATTAGCCAAAAGGTAATTGGCCAATTTGTTCAGGTCGTTATGGTTTCTCAATTTATAGCGCTTCCTAATCTCTTTCTTTAATATGAAATTAAAAAGCGAATTCAAATAATTGCGCGTGATGTTGCGTTGCTTTATGGTTTCAGGAAAACCTCCCTGTTGCAAGTAGTCGACTAAATGCTGCATTAGCTCCGCTTTCTTTTCACGAGTATTAAAATTTGCACTAATGTATTTATATTCAATGGCTTCTTTGAAGGTGAACGGAAAAATTGAAATTTGCAGACAATGATCTTTAAGCTCGGCAGTCCTTTCGCTGGATAAGAGATTTGCACTGGAACTTGTAATGACCAAGTTGATTCCTTCTTGATACAATTTTCCTACCCAAATATCCCAATCAGGCAAGTTTTGGATTTCATCCAATAAAAGAAAGCGGAAAGAGAGATAGGTTTTCATTAATTGGAGCATTATATTCTTTTCATCAAAATTTTGCAACAACAATTCGTCATCAAAATTGAGGTAAGCAAAACTTTGACTGTTAAGCAATTGCGCAGCATACATCGACTTGCCGGCGCTCCTGGGACCGGTAATCCATTTAATAAGTTTTGATTGCAGCAAATCGCTCTTTTTTTCTTTTGAAATTCGCTCTTGATAATCCTTCTTTAAAAGTAAATCTATTTCTTCTTTTTGCTGTAAAACGATCGATTCTAACATGTATTTTCTTTTTCTGCACAAAAATAGTTTTTTTTCTGCAATAATAGGTTATTTCTGTGTAAAATTATGAAATTAAAGTTTATTTTTGGAATGCCGCAGACTGAAATCCAATGAATCCTAATAAAGCGGGCGGTTATGATCTACCAGACACTCTACGCCACTTGACCTTTAGCTTACAGACGGTTGAAACTGTTTTTTTTAGGAAATTCTTTCGTATTCCACGAAAGAAAAAGAGTAGGGATGTTTGTCGTCCGCGGGGTGCATTTCCCGTTTGATTTCTTTCCAATCCTGAGCATGCAGGGGAGGGAAGAAAACTGTTGCTTCCGGAAAATCGGTATGAATCTGGGTGAGATACAATTTGCCGGCACAGGCTAAAGTCTGTGCGTAGAGTTGTGCGCCTCCAATCACAAAAACTTCCTTTTCGCCGGCTAAATGTTCCCACGCTTCATCCAAAGAAGCATACACTTCCGCGTCTTTGATCAGCAAGCGGCTGTCGCGGCTGATCACCACATTCCGTCGGCGCGGAAGAGCTCCTTTAGGCAACGAATCGAAGGTTTTACGCCCCATTACTACGGCGTGGCCTTCGGTTATTTCCTTGAAATGTTTTAGATCGGACGGCAAATGGCAAAGCAAGCGATTATCCCGTCCGATCTCATTATTTTCTCCTATAGCTGCAATAATAGAAACGACCATATTGCGGTTCAATAAATTTTGGCCGGCACTAAGGGCGCTTTTTTGAAATCGTCCATGCGGTCGCTCTGTATCTGCATTTCTTCAAACAAAACGGCTTCCGGCACGATGAAGGTTATCAAATTACCCACCAATTTATTGAGAATTAATTCTTTATCCGAAACGGCTACAATCTTTTTGAAAATCTGCGAATCGAAATTGTTGATTACCGCCGAACGGATGCGCGTTTCCGAACCGTCGGCCACGTTTATGCGGTAAAGTTCAGAAGGATAGTTGCTCGATACGTTGCGGACAATGTAAGCGTAATCATAATTTTCTTCTTTTGCCCGCTTCAACAGTTCGGCCCGCAATTCTTCCGTGCTTTTGGTATTGGTATCCGACAAGCGGATAACTCCTGTGTTGAGATTGTTCGACATACTGGCCGTAAACAGGGCGTGTCCGTTGGAATGGAGGACTTTCGGCGTTGGAACGCGGTCGCTCAACAGCGTTTTCAGTATTCCGTTTTCTACCAACGTTGTTTTGGCCGGCGGAACAACGCCTTGCGCATCAATCGGCGCATAACCCAGCAATTTGACCCCGTTGTATTCCTGCGTTCCGGTCAAATCTTCGATGGTAATTTCCCGCGCGGTAATTTTTTTATCCATCATTTCTTCCAAACCGTTTCCTCCGCGGGAAAAGCCGCTTGCTGAAAATGGTTTCCGTCGAGCGAACAAGGAAACGTCGCCTCGGATGAAATTGGTATAAAAAGTTTTCGAGACTGCCTGTCCTTCAAACAAAACAGGTCCGCTGTAAGATTCTTCTATTTTGGGCGCCTGAATTTCTTCTATCAGTTTTTCCGCTAATCGACGGCACTCTACTTTCATCGTATCGACGGGCGGCATTTCATCGGCATTGGCATAGACAAAATTGAAAAAAGCGTCTACATCTTCGCCTTCCTTTGTTTTGCCGGAAGCAGCGCCGTCGAGGTAAATAAACGACAGCGGATAAATAAATGTAGTTCCTTCCGTATTATAGAAATAAGCCGTAGCGTCTATTAATTGAATCGAAAGGTTAGATCCCAATATTTCGGGATAGTCGGCAAACACAGCCGAAGCAGTTTTAGCGTACGCTTCGTAGCGCGAAGAATTGAAGTCTATGTGTTGACGCGGTAAATTTTTCATCTGAACCACAGGCGTTTGATCCCAATCCGGAACTTCCAAATCTTTAGCCGGAATATTCAACTGTTTGATAGCCGCTATTTTTTGTTCATACGTTTCGGCTGCGTTTTTGTATACGGCATCCAAATCTTTCCAAATAGTGTAACGGATGCCTCTTTCGTCGTTGTCCAGAGTAGGCGATCCGTCGTATCCGGAAGAGCCTCCGGTAGTACCTTCAAAATTTTCGTCCGTACATTGATAATTACCCATCAGTAAACGACATTCGGATGCGCGCGAAACATCTCTGTCGGAAGAGTTCAGACTGCCATTAGAAGCGGAAACTCTCATGCGGTTGACTTCGCCGATGGTATAGGAAATGAAAAACGGCGATTGCAAACCATCCATTTTCAAGTTCTTCAACCCCCTGTCGACTTCCTCCTTGACAGCTCTTAAAATGACTTCGTCCTTCGCTGTATCCTGATTGGACGGACTTACTTCCGGTTTGGGCAGCAAAATCGGTTGCGTCTGGCTTTTCGGTCGTTTCTGCGTTTCTATTTGTTTGACTAACAATGCAGGAGCTACACAAGCGACTGGAACGCTTCCCGATTCGGCGCCGCAAATCCCGTTGAAAACAGCATATTCATTTCCACAAGCCACAATCTGCGAAAACATGGCCAAAGGAGTTCCTACCATGTCGACGCCGCGCACCAATTCGTTTGGCCGTCCGTCCACGTAAACTCGATAAACCACCCGCGGCGTTACATTAAACGAATTGGGAGAATAACGGTCGGTATTGGTGAATCCTCCGGATACTTCTTTGAAGTAATAGGCGTATTCTTTTCCTTGCGATTTGGCTTCCTTGCGGAGCCTTTTTATCAATTCTTCCTCAGAAAAACTTTGGGAACTTTCTACCAGCATATTGGACTGGCGGGACATGGGCGCATTGCCAATGCTGGCTCTTCCATGCCCGTTGGAATGGTTGAAACCATTGATAGGCGTTCGGCCCATCAGGAAATTTTTCAAAATGCCTTTTTGCACCACATCCACCCGGCGGGCGAGGATTCCTTCATCGTCAAATGCATAGTAACCGGCCAGAGGCGTCTGCTGAAAGTGTTTGAGCGTTGGATCGAAAGTGACGGAAAGATGCTTTGGAAGTACGGCTTCCCCGACTTTCTTTTTGAAAGTTTGAGAATCGCTTTCCCGTTTCAAGCGCGAACCTTCTACTCGGTGGCCAAAAATTTCGTGAAAAAACACGCCGGCCGCTTCCGGCGAAAGAATGGCAGGGCCTGTAAATGATTCCACGACCGGCGCTTTTTTCAAAGCCGTAAGCGTGGAGCTAATTTCGCGGGCGGCTTTCAACACTTCGTCGTCGGAAGGTAGTTCATCCATCGAATATCCCACCCACCATCTGGAAAGAGGCAGATACATTCCGTCGTCAGCCTGAACGCTCGCTAACAGATACAAAGAGATATCCACTCGGTTTTCTGCCATTTCCCGTCCTTCCGTATCGACAAATGTTCTTCTTGAAAGATTGACCATGATGTAAGCAACTCCTTCTTTCATATCCTCGTTTTCGTCGAAAATAGCCGAATACTTCCGCACCTTCTCTTCCAAATCTTCCGGTCGAATATTCAAGTCTTCCCATGCAAGCGGTTTTTCGTAGTAATTTTCAACTTTTTCCTCAGAAAAATCGGGCGATTTGTCTTCCTGTTCTACCTTAACCGCTAAATTTGCTTTCACCTGTTCGTAGCTTTGGATCGCATCTTTGTAAAGAGCGTCTAATTCCAACCAGATATTGGTTTCGAGCAATCGTCGATTGTTTTCATAAGGAAGGTAATCTCCCCTGACGTTGACTCCGTTCGAACTTCCCCAACCGCCTTCCCGTATTTCGCGGGAATTATCCAGAGTGTAATCGCCTACTCTCAAGCAAGTAGTCAGAATACGATAGGGTGAATTCAGAATGGCCGGCGATTGAAGCCGTCCCAAGTTGGCCGCAGCGCCTAAGCTTTGACCTTCGTCCAAACGAACGAAACTGTAATACGCTGGTATTGGCTGGTTCTTCAAAACTTCGAAATTACGATTTAATTCAGTCTTTACAATACTAAAAATAGAGTCTTGAGCAGAACATAGAAAAGTACCTAAAAGTAGGAATAATAAGAAACTTACAACATGTTTATTCATATTATATATAATATTTGCATAAAAAAATAAGGGCAAATATAAGAATATGTTACGGATTATTCAATTTATTGTTATCTTAGCGGGCTACAATTAATAAAAAATAATATGAAACGGTATTTTTTAATTTTCATTATCACAGTGAGTACATTTTCTGCAAGCGCCCAAATAAATCCGTGGGATAAAGTAGAATCTTTTGATAAAGAATCTCTTCCCCAATCAGCTTTACAATTGGTAAACCAAATTTATGCTGATGCTTTGAAGACTGGAAATAGTCCCGAATTAATCAAGGCAATTATTTATCAACTGAAGTATGAATCAGCGATCGATCAGGATCATTTGCCGGAAAAAATACGGGAAATTGAGCAACAGGCCGGAACGGATCAAAATCCGGCGGAACAATCGATCCTCTATTCGCTTTTGGCCGAATTGTATAGTTATTATTTCCAGATGAATTTTTATTCGATCTATCAACGAACGGCGCTTCCCAGCGATTCGGATGAATATCCGGATATCCGCGAATGGTCGGCCAATCTTTTTATCCGGAAAATAACGGATATCGCCAACCGTTCGCTGGCGGCCGCGCCTTTGTTGCAAAGTTCCGATGCATTGAAATACAAGGACATTCTCATCGAAGGAAAATCTTCCCGCATGCTGCGTCCTACGCTGTACGATTTACTGTCGTATCGGGCGATAGACCTGCTGAGCCGTTTGGCGGCAGATTCGCGCACGCAGAATTACTTTGCGCAAAGCCGTTTGTCCGGTAAAGAATATTTTGCTCCGGCCAACGAGTTTGTCCGTTTGAATATTGAGGCAAACCCCTACGATTTGGTTCCGCAAATAGCGAAATTGTATCAACAGCTGCTGGATTTTCGCTTGAAAAACAATTCTGCAGAAGCCTTGGTCTTAGCCGATCTCGATCGCCTGAATTTTGTGAAATCCAACGCCATCCTTCCCGAGGAGAACGACCCCTATCTCAAGGCCTTGGATTTATTAGAAGAACAATACAAAAAGGATGATTTTTGCGTGGAAATTTTGTATGCAAAAGCCTTTTATTATCGTAATTCAACTTACATTCCATACATTTCCGATGAAATGTATGAAAAAACAAGACAGGAAAATATCCAAAAAGCCTACGACATTTGCGTGGAGGGAATCAAGCAGTATCCGCATTACGAAAGAATCGGAATCTTGCAGAATCTTCTCGGCCAATTGACGCAAAGTTTTTTGTATGTTACGGCAAACAATGCCGTTTATCCGGGAAACGATTTGACGCTGAAGATTCGATTCAAAAACTTAAATAAGCTCCGCATTGAAATATACAAAGTCAAAGCGCCCGTTTCGATCTATGCCAACGATGGGTCGAATACTCAGTACAAGAAGTCGGGCGTCCTGATCGAAAAAAAGGACATTGAGTTAGACAACCGGGTTCCTTATCAGGAATCGGATATCACCGTTCGTATTCCCGCCAAAGAATTGGGAAATTATGAATACCTCGTTTATGCCAGTGATTGGAAAAACGAACAGTCCAACAGACAAGACCAATATTTTGTCAGTCAACAATATTCCGTCAGCCGTTTGGCGACCGTAGCGAGAGAGGCCGACCGCAACCGAGAGTTTTTGGTGGTGGATCGTCAATCAGGCAAACCCATTCCTCAGGCTCAGCTTAATTTTTATACAAGGAAAAATAATGTTTTGGCAGCGCTCAAAAATCAAACGCTGTTGACCGATAAAGATGGTTTGGCTTCCGGAGCAAACGATAAAGAGGTATATTTCTACAATGCTTCGTTTGAAAACGATACCGCTTTGATGACTTCTCCCGTTCCTTGGATTTCTACTTTCGACTACGCTCAAACCAGTTCCCCGTCATTGAGTCTTTTTTCCGACCGGAGTATTTACCGACCGGGACAAACCGTCTATTTCAAGGGAATTGCTTACGAAACAGGCGCTCGTGTTCTTCCGGGTAAAACTTACCTGTTCAGACTTTTAGATGCAAATAATAAAGAAGTGTCGACTCAAAAGTTGACAACCAACGAATTCGGTTCGCTGAGCGGAGAATTTCTCATTCCTTCGGGCGCGTTGAACGGAAATTATCTGATTTCGGCCAACGACATGTATTACCTGAATTTTAGAGTAGAAGAATACAAACGTCCTTCTTTCGATATTTCTTTCGATCCCAATGATAAAACCTATCAGTTTGGCGATCAGGCGACGATAAAAGGGCAGGCTCGAACATTTTCGGGCGTCCCTTTGCAGGACACAGAAGTACGTTACCGCATCATGCGGCAACCGAACTGGTTATACAGAGGCCGATATTATTCGAGCGTGCAAATTGCCGATGGAACCGTGCAAACGAAGGACGACGGCAGCTTTGAAATCGTTTTCACGCCGGAAAAATCTTTCGAAGATCGAAACAATTCGGAGGTATACTATACTTATACGGTGGAAGCCTTGATCACGGGAGGAAGCGGCGAAACGCAAAGCGCTCTAACCAATTATTTCATCGGGGATAAATCCATGTATTTATCTGTTTCGGGACTTCAGGACAAAATGAATAAAGATACGCTTTCTTCCGTTCAAATCGGCGCTTTTAACTTATCGGGACATCTGGTTCAGGCCGAAGGAACTTATCAAACTTATTTGTTGGAAGCCGGCCAATCAACCGATTTGAATTTGAAAAAAGAAGATTGGAAACAGGGAAAAATGGTCTTTTCGGGCGCTTTCAAATCGGGCGAAACCGTCGATTGGAACAAATTGAAATCGATGCCTTCCGGTCAATACCGGTTAATCGCCCGATCAACCGATGAAAAAGGCCGAGCTGTGGAATTTCAAGGCGACTTTACTTTGTTTTCGTCCGCCGACAAATGTCCGCCTGTTCCGGTATACGAATGGTTCCTCACCCCCAAACTGGATTGCGCAGTAGGAGAAAAAGCCGAAATCGTTTACGGTTCATCTGCCAAAGAAGTGTACGTATTGTATGAATTGTTTCAAGGCAAAAAGAAAATCCTTTGTTCGCGTTTCATTTTAAACAACGAAAATAAAAAAATCGAAATCCCTTTTCTGGAATCCTACGGCGATGGCATAACCGCCGTTTTCAGTTTTGTGAAAGAAGGACAATTCTTTTCTCAAACGGCGGCCATAACGAAAAGACACGACGACAAAGCGCTCCAGTTGAAAATGGAAGTTTTCAGGGATTATCTGCTTCCCGGGCAACAGGAAGAATGGAAAGTTTCTGTTCGGGATGCTAAAAATCGTCCGGCGTTGGCCGAGCTTTTAGCGTCGATGTATGATGCTTCGCTCGATAAAATTTGGGCGCATTCGTGGCAATTCAATCCGGGAAAAACGTTTGTTGGTTGGACGCCTTCCAATCAGACGGGGCGGGAATTCGAATCTTCCGGCTCCTCGTTAAATCGAAACGGATCGTTTGTCGACGTTTCTTCATTCTCTTACGATGCAATCAACTGGTTTGGTTTTTCCATCGAACCGATGATGGGTTTGGGCTATGGAAGAATGCTGAAAGGGGCGCCCACGACCGCTAGGCTGAGGGCGGCAGGCGATCAATCGGTCGCTCTCTCTTCTCCTTCTCCCTCCAATAATGTTCCGATGGATGCGGTAGTCAACGAATCCTTTTCTATAGCTGCAGGAGCAGTAGCAGTAGCAGGAGGGGCTGATGAGGCGGAAATGTCGACTCAAATTCGTCAAAACTTCGATGAAACAGCATTTTTCTATCCTCATCTGCGTACCGACGAAAAAGGCGAAACGCTCATTTCGTTCACGCTGCCCGAAAGCAATACCCGATGGAAATTTATGAGTTTGGCGCACACCAGCGATTTGGCTTACGGTTGGATATTTAAAGAGGTAGTCAGTCAGAAAAAACTGATGATCACGCCCAATGTTCCGCGCTTTATCCGGACAGGCGATCGAACGACGATTTCATCGGATATTTCCAATCTATCGGAAAATAATCTCTCTGGAACAGTCCGCATCGAATGTTTAGACCCCAACACGGAAAAATCCAATCTAATGATTGCCGACTCAGTGAAAGAATTTTCGGTGGAAGCTGGAAAAACCGTTTCGGCGAGCTGGTCGTTTGACGTTCCTGCGGACGTCGATCTGACAACTTTGAAAATAGTCGCCCGTTCGTCTGATTTTAGCGATGGGGAACAGCATCTAATTCCGGTTTTGCCCAATCGGATGATGGTAACGGAAAGTTTGCCTCTGAATGTTTCCGGCGGTGAAACTCGCGTCTTTTCTTTCGATCAATTGGCGCAAAATAATTCGCCCAGCCTCGAAAATTACCGTTTGACGCTGGAATTTACCAATAATCCGGTTTGGTATGCCGTCCAAGCTTTACCTACCGTCGCCACTCCTCAAACCGACAATGTACTGTCGTGGTTTGCGGCTTATTTCTCCCATTCGATCGCCGTTTACCTCGCAAACAGCAATCCGAAAATCAAGCAAATGATCGAGGTCTGGACAAAGCGGGGAGAGAGTAAAGAAAGCTTGCTTTCTGCTTTGGAAAAAAATCAAGAATTGAAAGCCGTTTTGCTGGAAGAAACGCCTTGGGTCATGGAAGCCAAAAACGAATCGGAACAAAAGCAACGCCTGTCTTTGCTTTTCGACCTGAACCGCACCCGCAACTTAAATCGGCAAGCGCTGGATAAGCTTCGGGATATGCAGGAATACGACGGCGGATGGTCGTGGTTCAAAGGAATGCAGAGCAACGTTTACATCACCCAATGGATATTGTACGGAATGAAAAAAATCGAAGAAACGACGGGCATCGAAGATCCGGAAACAAAAGAGATGCAGCAAAAAGCCGTCCAATTCATCGACCGGAATATAAAGCAACATTATGATCAATGGAAGAAAAACAATCCGAAAAGTTCATCGTATGCTCCGAGTACTTACGAATTGGAATATCTTTTGGTTCGTTCTTCTTATCCGAATATTCCATTCGGCGAAAGCAAAGAAGCGGTTGAATTCTATACCCGTTGCGTCGAAAAATACTGGACGGAAAATGCCAATCTTTATGCGCGTGCGATTTCCGCTCTGATTCTTCAGCGAAACGGAAAAACAGAGACGGCTCGCGCCATTATTCGTTCGCTTCGCGAACATGCCAGTTATAAGCAAGATATGGGAATGTATTGGGCAAACAACAACGCTTATTGTTTCATGACTCAAAGCGCTACCTGCGTGCATGCGTTTATTATGGAAGCTTTTCGCGCAGTAGCTTCTACGACCGATGAAATGGATAAAATGAAGTTGTGGCTGCTGAAGCAAAAACAAACGCAAGAGTGGGAGAGCGTTCCAGCCACCGTCCAGGCCATCGCTATTTTGTTGAACACCGGAACCGACTGGTTAGCCAGCGAAGGGAAAACCGCCGTTAAAATCGGAAACAAAAGCATTGATACGGCGAAAGGAGAAGCCGGTACAGGATATTTCAAATACGTAGAAACGAATGACGCTCCGTCGTGGGCGTTATGGAAAAACGAGAAAATAAGCGTTTCGAAACAAGATGCGGGACCAGCCTGGGGCGCTGTTTACTGGCAATATTTCGAAGACTTGGATAAGATCAAAGGGGCAAAGACCGAACTCAATGTAGAAAAAAGTCTTTTCATCGAAAAAACCACTTCTGCGGGAAAAGTTTTGAGTTCGATTACGGCAGATAATCCCTTGCAGGTAGGCGATAAAGTCGTCGTGCGTTTAACCATTCGCACCGACCGAGATATCGAATATGTGTTGTTGAAAGATTTGCGCGCTTCCTGTTTCGAACCGGTCGATCCGCTTTCCGGAACCCAGTGGAAGCAAGGCCTGATTTATAACCTTTCGCCCAAAGACGCTTCGATGAATTTCTTTTTCCCGAGCATTCCAAAAGGAACTTATGTGTTTGAATATCCATTATACACAACCAGTCCGGGCGATTATTCCAATGGAACTGCGACCATTCAATGTTTGTATGCGCCCGAATTCGTATCGCATACATCGGGCGGCAGAGTGGCCGTGAAGGAGAGGGAATAGTAATAGTAGTTGAATGCAAGGACTTGAATAGGAATAAAAGCGCAAACCGCATCGGCGGTTTGCGCTTTTTAGCGTACCGTCATAAATGATCAGAAATATAAAAATCTGCGATAATCCGTATTATCTGCACTGTCTGCGTTCGAATCTCTGTGTTTTTTATTTTTTCCCTTGTTTTGGATGTTATATTTCTTTCCTGACTTCGTCATTTAATTAACATGCAGTTAGAATTATTTCAATCGGAAATAGTATCGCTTAGGAAGAAACTTTTCTTTACTGCTTTCAAATTATTGCAGCAGGAAGAAGACGCCGAAACTGATGGAGTCCAAAAAAGACGGAAAAATCGAAACAGGATATTATTGCATAGAAAAAAAAGACGATTCGCCTTTTTTCCAATACATCCTTTTCTCTCAGAAAAACCGGAAAATGACGCTGATTTATCTTCGAGGCGATTTTCCTCCCAGCCAGTTGGAAGAGGAGTTGCATAAATTGAAAGATCTTTTTATCAAAGTAAATAATAAACGAATAAAACTATCGTAATCATGAAAAAAGAATGTATTGATCATTGTTTGCTTGTTGTGGTTTCCCGTCTCTTTCTTTGGACAGGAAATACTTGAGAATGAAGAAAAAACGGAAGAACCAGAAATGCAAAGTTCAGTTACTTGCAGCGGCGCTTCGTACGATTTTATATTTTCGTGGAAGAAAAAAGCTACAGAATCGCATTGGACCGGTTTGGGTTTTGCTTTTTCCAATCTGGACCGGTTGAAGAATGCCGATATCGTCTTGGGACGGTCGTATTCCATTCTTTTGAATCTGATGGATTATACGATTTCCATAGATCCTCATTGGTTGTTTGTCGCCGGATTGGGGATGGATTGGACGCGCTACCATTTCAAGGGAAATACCGGATTGAAGGAAGATGCGGATGGAACGAACCGATTTATTCCCGATGAGAACCGATTTATTCCCGATGAATTGAATAGGGAATTTAAATCCAATAAATTGCTTGCTTATTATGTAACGATTCCGCTGTTGCTGGAATATCAACTAAAGTTCGATGGAAACAAACTGTTCTTCGTTCATGGAGGTTTGGAAGGCTTGATCAAATACTATTCTAAATCGCAACTGGATATAAAAACATCCGAAGGAATCCGAAAAGTGGAGTACAAAGACTTGAATATTCTCCCGATTAACGCTCGTTTGATTTTACGAGCCGGATTCGACGATTTCAGTATTTTCGGATATTACCAACCTTTTTCGATGTTTCAAAAAGGAAAAGGGCCGGAAATTTATCCTTACGGATTGGGGGTGATGTTTAATTTTTGAGTTTATTTGAAAAAAACGCAATAAGGCAAATATGGAGCCGTAAGAGCAGGCCACGAATTCGGGATAAGCTCTTACGGCTTGGCGTAACGCTGTTTCTCCAAAATCTACTACAGAACAATTTTACTGACTTTTATCTGATTTTTATCGGCATCGAAAATTTTCAACAAATAGACTCCTTTTGGAAATGAGAGAGAAGGGATTATAACGTCCGTTGTCGAAGCAAACGAAGAATGATAATACAACTTCCCTGCAAGGTCGTTCAGCGTAGCTTGCAGCCTTTTTTTCGTCAACAAACGGATATGGATGACATCGTCTTTTACCTGTACAAAATAATCCAAGGGAGGTAAAGGCGATCGAATATCCGCCCCTTTACACTCATTTTCGTTGAAATACCATTCGTCGGTTTTGTATGCAATTTCCGAATTTCTTTTTTGATAATTGATGCCTTGCGCTTCATACCCTAACAAACGGCCTTGCAACGGATAGAAATCTTCGAGCGCCCCAATTCCCTCAATCCATGTTTCATATCCTGAATTAAAAACAAACCGTTTTCGTTTGGTTTCACCCACCCGAATTGTATCTATTTTTGTTACCTGATACAAATTGCCAACCCAATCTCCTTCTTGCAGATCGAAATCATAGAAAAGCCGCTCGTCTTGCTGCTGCTCTTTGATGAATACTTTTTTGTTGTCTTCCCGCAGAACGGCAATACAATTTTCAGAGCAATCATACAGCAATTTTTTATAAATTGATCCGCTGATAATTGTATCGCCTTTCAATTGATAAAGGGAATAATCGACTTCGTAATTTCCTGCGCCACTTCCGATTCGGTGGACATAGGCATAACTCCAGCGCGTATCTTCTGCTACATAAGGAATGTATGCATAATTTTGTCCTTTTAAAAATGCAGAATACGAAAGTAGAGCGATTAGAACAAGAATTTTTGTTTTCATAATCACATTAATTGCAAATAACCACCTCTGTTAAATCATTCAATACAAAGAGAATACTTTGTAAAAAGTTTTATTTTAGTTATGCAAATTATTTTGAACAAAATTACTTATTCCATCCAAATAAATCGTTCGTACCTGTCAGGATTATTACTCATTTTCATCCAATTGTTAAAATTATTTTTCTATTATTTTATCAGAAAATACAATAGGTCATTCATTTTGTTTCTATATGGATTTATTCGTGAGTTTTCATGTCGATAAAATGAATTCGTCCGTTTTTTTCAATTAAAATATTCAATGACCTGCTTACTGATTGATCCATATTTTGAAGGTTTGGCTGATAAGATAATGACAATGTTTTTTCGTTTGAATCGGATACTGGGAGCGATGCTCAATTTTTGAGTTTATTTGAAAGGAATGCAGATCAAGTAAATCAGAAATTGTTATAAAATTAAGAGGCGGCCTCCTATAAATGAACTTTCGCCATCTTCACGCAAAGAATTTCGTTTTTTTGATGATTTTTTCCCATTTTTTCTTTATCTTTGTACTTTGGCAATGGGGGCAGCAAAGCTCTATTGTTGTTTTCATAAAATAAAAATTTTGTAAGATAAGAATTTCGTAATACAAAAGAGTCCTTTTGCTCTCATTGCCAAAATTTTATAGCAGTATGCTTTTTAAAATTAAAAACGCCGCCGCGGTTATTTATGCGGAAAGTCCCAATTCGATTGTGTATTCTAAGGTTCCGGTAATTATCAAAAACCAATGTTCGTGAGTGTAGAAGTAGAATTCTATTTGTAATTTTGCAGGACGAAAGTGATCCAGATTTTGACAAAATATGACTTTTGACGAAGAATTTAAAGAAGCAATCAGGCGCCTGTCTCCGACAGAGAAAGACAAATTAATTTTCCGCCTGCTGAAAAAAGATACGCATTTAGTAAATCAACTTTATTTCGAACTGGCGTCCAGCGACAGCAAAGAGGATCGACGAAAAGAAGCCAAACAACGCATTGAAAGAATGATATCCCAGTCGAAACAGCATTGGCAATATTCCACGCCGGGCCTGTTGATGATGGAGATGAGAGATGCAAGCGGGATTGTCAACGATCATGTCGGGATAACAAAAGATAAATACGGCGAAGTGTACCTGCAAATTTTTGTGATGAAAGAATATCTTCAGATTTATAATGACCATTTTAAGGATTCTCCAGCAAAAAAGGCAGAGTCGATGAACGTATATCTCGTTGTGAAAGCATTTAAGATCATGGTTTTAGTAAAAAAATTGCATGAGGATTTGCTGATTGATTTTGAAGACGACCTCAAAGCGATAGGCCTTTTGTTTAGCAGCATTCCGGGCTTAATGAAAGAGGCAAAATACAACGGATTGGATGTTAATTGGCTGATTAAAGCAGAAATACCGGACGATATAGCTAAAATAGAAAAGGATCTTCGGCAAAAGGGATATTTGAAAAAATAACTGCGGTAACCCTGCGCTGACAAGAAATACAATGTTTAACAATTAAATTTTAAAAACAATGGGAAAAAAAGTCGCCGTGTTAGTAGTGAATCCCGTGAATGGATCGGGATTATTTCAGTATTTGGAAGCCTTTTTTGAAAATGGCATTTCCTATAAGACATTTGCAGTAGCCGAAACTACCCAAATAAAAACCAATTCGGGTGTTGGCATTCAAACAGACGATGTGGTGGCCAATTTGAAAGGGCATGAAGATGAATACGATGCATTGTTGTTTGCTTGCGGCGACGCGATGCCTAAATTCCATGAAAATGCCGACAAGCCTTTTAATCAAGACCTGTTAGCGGTCATAAAAAGTTTTAGCGGCAAAGGTAAAATCATCGCCGGACATTGCGCGGCTGCTTTGTTATTTGAAAATACGGGAATTAGCAAAGGCCGAAAAGTTGCTTTGCACCCATTCCTTAAAGCGGCCATGAAAAACAGTATTGGAACAGACGAAAAAGCGGTGGTTGACGGTCCTTTTTATACGGCGCAAACCGAAAATGCCATCCCTGCGCTCCTTCCAGACCTGATAAACGCATTAAAGGGTTAAAATACGGAAGGCGATTTAGAATGCAAAGGAAGCGGGTTATACGTATAATCTGCTTCCTTTGCATTTTCCAACCTGTGCGTCAATCGTCCTTGCCAGCTTCCCCGTTCGCGGATGCGTTTGTTTATTTTAGCCGTGAATTCATGGTTTTTCAATCCCCAGGCGGGAGCGAGCAACAGTTCTGCAGGCGATTGGGAAACGAAACGCTCCAGAAAAAACGCAGGATTCAAACGTTCCAGAAAGTCGATACAAAGTTCGATGTATTCATCTACTGTGTAAAGCGAAAAAAGTTCTGGATGCTCCTCCCACTGATGGGACATGCGGGTATGGCGGATCAATTGCAACTGATGCAATTTTACGGTGGTAAGCGGCAACTGAGAAATTTTATCTGCATGCGAAAGAATCATCTCTCGACTTTCTCCGGGAAGACCTAAGATCAGATGAGCGCCACAAGGTATTTTCCGCAAAGCCGTTCGTTGGATCGTTTCGACCGCCTCCTCGTAAGTATGCCCTCGATTGATTCGCTCCAGCGTTTCGTTGCAAGTCGACTCAATACCATATTCTATCAGCAGAAAAGAAGAACGCGAAATCTTTTCCAGTTCGTACAGCAGTTCATCCGGCATGCAATCGGGACGAGTAGCGATCATCAATCCCGCCACATCAGGATAATTCAAGGCTTCATTGTATTTGCCCAACAGATTGTCGAGAGCATCATACGTATTGGTATAAGACTGAAAATAAGCAATGTATTTCATTTGCGGATATTTGCGCGAAAAGAATCGGACGCCGTCCGCCAATTGTTCGGCAACCGATTTTTGGGGAGCGGCATACGACGGACTGAACGTTTGATTGTTGCAATAAGTGCATCCTCCCCATCCCTTGGTTCCGTCGCGATTGGGGCAGGTAAAACCGGCATTAACGGAGATTTTCTGTACTTTGAAAGGAAAAACCGTTTGCAGGAAGTCGCCGAAATCTTTGTAAGGCTTCAAATGATCCATATCAAGAATATACAAACCGTCCGTTTTCGCTCTCAATAATCAGTTCTTTTTTCTCCGAAGCCTCTACAAACCCGACGATTTGCGCTTCAATGCCAAAAGATTGGGAAATAGCGATCACTTCGCCGGCGTACGCGGACGGAAGGTAAATTTCCATGCGGTGTCCCATATTGAAAACTTTGTACATCTCTTGCCAATCGGTTCCGGATTGTTCCTGAATCAAACGAAATAAAGGAGGCACGGGGAAAAGATTGTTTTTGACGATGGTTGCTCGGTCGATAAAATGCAGCGCTTTGGTCTGCGCTCCCCCCGAAACATGCACCATCCCGTGAACCTGCGTTCGGAATTGATCCAAAATCTGTTTGATTACGGGGGAATACGTTCGCGTGGGCGAAAGAAGCAATTTTCCGACATCGATTCCCAAATCTTCTATTTGGTCGGTCAATTTCTTTCTCCCGGAATAAACCAGTTCCGAAGGAATGGCAGGATCGTAACTTTCGGGGTATTTTCCGGCTAAATAATTGGAAAAAACATCGTGGCGGGCGCTCGTCAGCCCATTACTTCCCATTCCGCTGTTGTATTCTTTCTCATAAATCGCTTTTCCGGAAGAACTTAAACCCACAATTACATCTCCCGGCCTGATACGGGAATTATCAATCACTTCCGAACGTTTCATCCGGCAAGTCACCGTACTGTCGACAATGATGGTTCGCACCAAATCGCCCACATCGGCTGTTTCGCCTCCCGTGGGGTAAATATGCACGCCCAATTGAGTCAATTCTTCGCACAACTCGTTTGTTCCCCGAATGATGGCAGAAATCACTTCGCCCGGAATCCATTGCTTATTGCGGCCGATAGTCGAAGAAAGCAAAATATTGTCTGTTGCGCCCACGCAAAGCAAATCGTCGACATTCATGATTAAAGCATCTTGGGCAATTCCTTTCCACACCGATTCATCGCCAGTTTCGCGCCAATACAAATAGGCTAAAGACGATTTAGTTCCCGCTCCATCGGCATGCATAATGTTGCAAAATTCCGGATCGTTGCCCAATATATCGGGAATGATTTTGCAAAAAGCTTTTGGAAAAATTCCTTTATCCATATTTTGGATGGCTTGGTGTACCTCTTCTTTCGAAGCAGAAACTCCACGCAACTGGTAGCGCTGATCGTTCATAATTTTCTGATTTTCTGCAAAAGTAATAAAAAAGGATTAAGAAAGAGAAAGGTTAAAAACATAAATTATATTTTGTATATTTGTCAAAAAAAATAATTTGTAAAGAAAAATGAAAAAAACTACTGATCTCATGGACAGTTTTAACCGTTTCGATCGGTCTTTTTGCACAAACGGCAGACAAAAGCCCATTTGACAAGTATGGCTATAAAAAGCAAATCATGTATAACTTCATCGAAAGGCGAATTTGAGGAATTTCACGACGGGGCGGATATTGTTGAAATCGGCTCTGTTTTGTTTGATACAAAAACCAATGAAGTTGTTGGTTTTGTGAGTGAAGAACAGGAAACCGCCGACGTTCCTTCCGCTAACGCAGCCATGTCGATCGACCCATTGTGCGAGAAATATTATTGGATTACGCCGTATGCATATTGTTTGAATAATCCGGTGAGGTACATTGATCCAAGAAAAAAAGATATTGTTGATGCCAATGGTAGAATTATGTATAGAAATGGACAATGGTTAAGCAATGCGACCGAAGGGGCTAAATTAATTGCAAGTAGCATGCACTTAACGCCTATAGGGCAAGAGTCTTTTAATGAATTAGCAAACGCTAATTATGGAGTTCAACTTGTATATGATCAAACTTCTGATATTGGGAAGGTAGGGCAGA
>JGI24699J35502_11133981_pt1 | contig 22510 bp, 23 predicted proteins | sample TergutMp193P4_FD_35502 | JGI IMG/M metagenome (IMG submission 35502)
GACCGAAATTAATCACTTTTTCGGATGAATTACTGTTGATACAAACAATCGGAATATCTTTGCTTTAATACTACGCACTTATCCCGAACTCAGGTTACTACATTGTTTTTGCCAGCAACTGGCTTTCGCAGTAATAGTACTGCTAATCTTCAGGTTGCAGGTACCGGTGGCTTCTATTGGAGTACTACTGCTTCAAGCTCTAATGCTATGGCACTCTACTACAGTAGCATTAGTATTGTTTATCCAGGATACAATAATCTGCGTACAAGCGGTTTTGCATTGCGCTGTGTAAAGTATTAACCTCTGTAACCAAAAATAAACCCTAACAAGGGGTAAAAGTCCTGTTAGGGTTTTGCATTTGATGCACCTTTGTTAAAAATATATTAGTAAAGGTACACACGTAGATAAGACAAACGTTGTTTAATAATTCGTAATTTTATTAAACTCGTTTTTCTTTGATTCTTGCTTTTTTACCGGTAAGTTTGCGCAAATAATACAATTTAGCGCGACGTACTTTACCTACTTTATTGAGGACGATACTGTCGATAAATGGAGAATTTAGGGGAAAAATACGTTCAACACCAATGTTTTCCGACATTTTACGAACGGTAAAACGCTTTTGATCACCTTGTCCTGAAATCTTAATAACCACGCCACGGTATTGCTGAATACGCTCTTTGTTCCCTTCTTTGATACGGTATGCTACCGTCACCGTATCACCACTTTTGAACTTCGGATATTCCAGTTCTTTAGGATTAGCAAACGCTTGTTCTGCTACTTTAATTAAATCCATGATTGTTAGTCTTTAATTGTAAATAAACTTGACGCAACATTCGCGAGCCACACTTTTTCTCACCAGAGGTTACGTAAAGTGGTCACAAAGGTACAATCTTTTTTTGAATTATGCAACCGGATTTTTTAATAACAGCAATCAACTGATATTCTCCCGTACTTTCTGCAAAAATTCACCCATGGCTTGCGAATCTCTTGTTTTAATAATTTCCAGTAAATGAGCTAATTCTTTCCTGATTTGTTCTAATTGTTCGGGAGTTCTCGGATTAAATAGAATTTCCGTTAACAGATAATCATCTTCCGAAAGCAAACCGCGGGCAATATCCAAATGCTTTTTAAAAGTCGTTCCCGGCGCTTCCTGATGTTTCATTACCGATGCAAAAACCAGTGTTGAAGCAAACGGAATAGAAAGCGAATAAGCTATTGTTTCATCATGTTCATCGAACGTATATTCAAAAATATTTAATTGTAGAGAACGATATAAATCGCGAAAAAAGACTTTTCCCAAATGTGAAGATTCCGAAATAATAATAGCATTTTCGGAAGAAAGATTTCCTAAATTGGCAAATGTAGGACCGAACATCGGATGTGTAGAAACAAACGGTCGTTTCGCTTCATCATAAAATTCCTTTAGTCCGGTTTTCACGGAAGCAATATCGGAAATAATGCAGGATTCCGGAATATATGGAAGTACTTGACGGAAGGCATCAATCGTATATTGCACAGTGGCTGCATTAATCAAAATTTCCGGCTTGAAATCGGAAATTTCCTGCGGATGGCTCATCCGAATGCAGTTATAAGTAAAACGTAATTTCTCCGGATTCCGGTCAAAAATAGCTACTTCATGCTGGAAACTTAATACATCTGCAAAGAAAGCTCCCATTTTTCCTGCTCCTAAAATTTGAATTTTCATATTATTGATTATTGATTTATTACTTCGATTTGTTGCCGGATCGATTCTTCATGAATAGCTTCCAGCACGATTTTTATAAAATCAGCTCCCATTCCCATATTCACAGCGATCGAGGTTCTTTTTTCTAAAATTTCATCGTATCTAACGGTTTGAAGTACAGGCATGGCATGTTCTTTTTTATATTGTCCTATTTCCCGGGAAATGCGCATTCGTTTAGCTAAGACAGCCAAGAACTCATCGTCGATTTCATCGATTTGCTTGCGAAGTTCGGTCAGATTTTCGGTAGTCTGATTGGTATCGCGAATTACAAGCATATTCAGAATATACGACAAAACGTCAGGAGTAATTTGCTGTTCTTTATCGCTCCAAGCATTATCAGGATCGCAATGCGATTCTATAATCAAACCATCGTAATTCAAATCCATAGCCTGCTGGCACAAAGGCGCAATTAATTCTCTTTTTCCGCCGATGTGACTGGGGTCGGAAATCAAGGGCAAATTCGGAATGCGTCGTTTCAATTCAATTGGAATGTGCCATTGAGGAAGATTTCGATATATTTTTTTATCATAAGAACTAAATCCCCGATGAACCGCAGCAATTTTACGTATGCCTGCATTGTAAATCCGTTCTATAGCGCCAATCCATAATTCTAAATCAGGATTTACCGGATTTTTGATTAAAACCGGACCTGTAAAGCCGGTAATTTTCAAGGCATCGGCAATTTCTTGAACAGCAAAAGGATTAACAGATGTTCTTGCTCCAATCCATAAAATATCAATGTTATGTTTTACGGCTTCAATGACATGATTTTTAGTCGCTACTTCTATTGCTGTGTACATGCCTGTTTCTTTTTTAACACGTTGCAACCAAACAAGTCCAGGAAGCCCGACCCCTTCAAATCCACCCGGTTTGGTACGCGGTTTCCAGATGCCTGCACGAAAAATCTTTATTCCTTTTTTAGCTAATTCCTGGGCGGTAGTCATCACTTGCTCTTCGGTCTCCGCACTGCAAGGTCCTGCTAAAATTAGCGGCCGCTGTTTGCTAATTCCGGGTAATAAAATTGACTCTAATTCCATCTTTTTATCTTTTTATCTATTTTTTATTCTTATTAGTGCTTCTTGTAATTGCTCGTCTTTACAACAAAGAGAGATGCGAATATAATTATTTCCGTTGCTGCCAAAAATAAATCCGGGAACAATAAAAACCCTTGCTTTGTATAAAATCTCATTTGCTAAAGCTTCGCTGTTCTCATATTCCGGCGGAATCTTTCCCCAGAGAAACATACCAGATTGTTTCGGGTCGAAACTGCAATTCAATGTTTCCATAATTTCTTCCGCTATCTTACGGCGTTGCCGGTAAACTTTGTTCATCCGATCGTACCATTCTTTAGGCGCTTGCAAGGCTTTAGCGGCAGCTAGCATCATCGGCTTGAACTGCCCGCTGTCGATATTGCTTTTTACTTTCAAAACCCATTGGACAAATTGAGGATTAGACGCCAGCATAGCTATACGCCAACCCGGCATATTCTGCGACTTGCTCAGCGAATTCATTTCGATACAAATATCTTTCGCTCCGTCTATCTCTAATATACTCATCGGATGGTCGTTCAAAATAAAGCTGTAAGGATTGTCATTGCAAATAATGATGCTGTGTTTTCGTCCGAAATCAACTAATTTTTGATACAATTCCTTCGTGGCAGGCGCTCCGCTCGGCATGTGCGGATAATTGACCCACATCAATTTAATATTCGACAAATCTGTTTTTTCCAATACTTCAAAATCCGGTTGCCATTGGTTTTCCTCTTTCAAATCGTAGGGAACGATTGTTGCTTCCACCAAATTACTGACCGAACTGTAGGTAGGATAACCCGGGTTAGGAACCAATACGCTATCGCCCTGATTCAAAAAAGCTAAGGAAATATGCAAAATCCCTTCTTTGGAACCGATTAAAGGCTGAATTTCGGTATTGGGATTTAAATCGACTTTATACCATTTTTTATACCAATCGGCAAACGCCCGACGTAGTTCGGGAATGCCTATGTATGGCTGATAACCATGCGCATCAGCTTGATGAGCCGACCGGCATAGCACTTCAATTGCCTCTTCGGAAGGAGGTAAATCGGGACTACCTACGCCCAGGCTAATCACATTCAAACCCCGTTCGTTCATCTCATCTACTTCTTTCAATTTCTTAGAAAAATAGTATTCGCTTATTGCGTTAATTCGTCTTGCAGGTTCAATCGTCTTCATTTTATGTTATAAGTTTTAATTCTTCTCCTTATATTCCCCTAAAATCCGGAATTCTTTCGTCAATGGACGAATTGCATCCAATCCTTGTTTGTATTTTAATAAATTATTAAAAGTCAAATCCACATAAAACAAATATTCCCATTCCCGTCCGAGAATCGGAAGTGATTGAATTTTCGTCAGGTTGATGTCATAGAATGAAAGAATAGTCAATACTTTAGATAAGCTACCTTCAGTATGTGGGAGCGTAAAAACAATGGACGTTTTGTTGATTTCTGACTCATTGACCAATTCTTCGGCTAACCAACGATTAGCTATCAGTAAAAAGCGGGTAAAATTTCGCTTGTTAGTTTCAATACCTTCTTCCAGAATTTTCAAGCCAAACAATTCGGCAGCATACCGGCTACAAATGGCAGCATGTCCTTGCAGTTTGTTTTCGGCGATATTTTTTGCACTTAAAGCTGTATCATCTTCTTCCACAATCTTGATGTGAGGCAATGCATTCAGGAAATCAGCACATTGCATCAAAGCAATCGGATGTGAATTAACCTCGACAATAGTTTCCATAGTGTCTTCCGGCAAAGCTGCTAAACAATGAGAAATATGCAGTTTTTGTTCCCCAATCACAACCAAATCGCTCCCCCTGATTAACTCATAGTTTTGCAGTAAACTGCCGGCTATAGTATTCTCGATAGCCATAATTCCGACAAAGTTCGAGTCTCTTTTTACTGCCGAAATTACATCTCTGAATTGTTTGCAGGGAAATATTTCTATTTCTTCCTTGTATATTTCCTCAAAATACATGCGGGCGGCTATATCGTGATAAGAGCCTTTGATTCCTTGAATAGCTACTGTTTTCATTTTTAATGTTTGTTTATTCAAAAAAAAATCCCGCCATTTCTGACAGGATTTTATATTTATCGTTTATTGTTTTTTCTACTTCCGTTTTTTATTATACAAAACCCTGTCTTACTTTTCACTAAAGTAAAAATAATAATAGGTATATGTAAAATAAAATTGATTCATCGCTTACTTTTTGTAAAATAACGCTGCAAATGTACAACTTTTTTTATTACTACCAACGATAATTAATAAAAATTTTATACAAAGAATAGGATTAATTATATTTTAACTATATTTGCAAGCGCAAATTGAGCAAAAATATAAGTTTTATGTATAATTTTTATAAGTATGAAAAATAGTAATTACATTATTAATGGAATTTTAATCGTAGCGGTTATAGTGTTGTTTATCTTGCAATTTACGGGTGGAAAAGCGGGTACGAAACATTCTGAAACTACGGATGGTGTTGCGGATTCGAGCGGCTTTCATCTGCCTATAGCATATATTCGAACCGATTCACTTTTATCAAATTACAATTTTTATAAAGATTTGAGTGATGAAATGATGAAAAAATTTGAGGATAAAAGTTTATCCGTCAAACAACGTGAAGATAGGCTAAAAAAGGAAATTACCGAATATTACCAAAAATTGCAAAATAATGTTTTTTACAGTCAGGAAAGGCAGATGCAGGAACAAAATCGTTTGACCGGATTACAAACTGAATTGGAAAAATATACCGCTTCGGTTGACCAGGAAATAAAATTTGAACAAGCGAAAATGAGTCAGCAATTACAAGATACAATCGTTTCCGCTGTGAAAGATTTTAATACTCCTAAAAAATACGAAATTATTCTTAGTAATGCTGGTACCGATAATATTATCTATGCAGATGATTCTTATGATATTACGGCTGAAATTACCGAATTTTTGAATGCTCGGTATGTACCGCAGAAAAAATGATTATTGTTATTCCTTGTTATAAGGAATTGGAACTTAATAGAACTATCCAAAGCCTTTTCGATTGCGACCGCGGCGATTTCTCTGTCGAAATTATACTTTTAATTAATTCTTACCGAATTGATAGAGATGAAGTGTTGGCGATGAACAGAGAATCATACCGCCAAATGAGAGATTTTGCCGCAAAGAATAATTCACCGACTTTTTTCTTAACGCCGGTTTTAGTCGAAAATCTTCCAGAACATCAGACGGGAGCGGGACTTCCGCGCAAACTCGGAATGGATGAGGCTATTCAGCATTTTAATGGGAACAAATCGGGAATTATTGTAAGTCTGGATGCTGATTGTTTGGTAGAAACGAATTACTTAACCGAAATATACCGGAATTTCACGGAATATCGGTTAAATTCGGCAACTATTGAATTTCATCATCCGGTTGAACATTTGGGTGCTTCCGATCCGTTGCGGATTGCTGCAACCAACTACGAAAATTATCTGCGCTATTATCGTCTCGCTCTGGAATATTGCGGTTATCCCTATCCATATTTCACAATTGGTTCTGCTTTTGCAGTTACTGCAGAAACGTATCTCAAAGTGGGCGGTATGGGAAAACAACAATCAGGTGAAGATTTTTACTTTCTGCAAAAAGTATTTCCTCTCGGAAAAACCTGCTTTATAGACACAACATGCGTTTATCCGGCAGCCCGGACTTCCGACCGGGTGCCTTTCGGAACAGGACCTGCTTTGCAAAAAATGTTAGTAGAAAATCAGTTATCGAAATTAACATATCGAGTAGAAGCATTCGGAACATTGAAAGATTTTTTCGGTAAAATTGATTTATTTTTCAAAAAGCCGGAATGCGAAATTGAAGAATGCATTAGCGATTTGCCAGAATATCTTCGTTTATTTCTCAAAGGCGACGATTTTCTGCGTAAAATAGAAGAAATTAACCGGCATACGGCTTCTTTGTCGAATTTTCGCAAACGCTTTTTTCACTATTTTAATGCGTTCAAAATTTTGAAATATTTGAATTTTGTGCATCCTGCTTATTTTGAGTTGGCAGATGCTAACGAACAATATATGCTGATTATCAGTAAAATGAATAGATAATAAAAAACGGCGAAACTCACGTCCCACCGTTTTCCCTCGTTTTAATCAAAAAAGTTAGTTTGAATATTTATTGATTGCATTTTACTGATCGTAATTGATCCAGTTCCTTTATATTTAATCCTTCGGAATATTTAAGCAGGAGATCCAGATTAATCTTTCCGGTAATTGAAATCAGATTAAATCCATCCGGCTGTTCCGAAAGTAATATTAACTCTTTAATGTTTTTTTTCGATTCTCTAATCATTACTAATAATTCATTATTTTCATCACTCATTGAAAAAAATTCTTTCATCCCCTTGGATTTGTATAATAAATTTCGCGCAGAATTGTAATATTCTTTATTTACATCCAAGTCTTTTGATGATACGATACAAATTGTTTCCAAATCTTTTATAGTTTCTGTCAAATCGGGATTGTCTGAAGTCAGAGAATACATCTTTTCCATCATCTTTTTTCCAATTGTAATAATCTCTAAGTTATCATCTTTTCCATGTTTATCCATAAAGGATTTGACTATATCCTGAGCCGAGACAGAAAGATTAATCCAGACAAAAATGCAAATTAATTTATATTTTCCCATCATTCAACTATATTATTTTTTGGCATTTGTTCCAATGAATCAGATACCTGCGATTCAGCTCGCTTATCCTTAGCCAAATTAAGGACTGAAGATATTCTCCCAATCACATTTTTTGTTTCTTGCAAGGCATCTTCCGGATTGGAATAAGTTTCAGAAAAAATTCTATCCATATATTTTTCTTGCTCATAATGTGTATAAAAGCCAATTCCCAATGTGAATATTAACAAAACTGATGCTGCTATTTTAAGGAAAGGATACCATTGAATACTCGGCGATTTTTTAAATCCAGTTTTCAGAGTTTTACTTCCTTTTATCTGTAATTGTTTTGTTTTCCACAAGAATAGAGGCTGATATTTCTTCAATTCTTCCGGTACAGAATCTCCTGAAAAAAATGTTCTCAAAGCGCGTTCCTCTTCTACTGAAGTATCACCATCCCAATATTTTTCTAAAATCCGGTTAATTTGTTCGGTTGTCATTTTAATTTCTATCAAAATAATCTTTTAATTTCCGGCGCAGCCGGAATAACGTAATTTTCACTTGCTCCTCTTTAATATTCAGAATTGCAGCTATTTCTTTATAACTCAATTCTTCAATTTCCCGCAAGCGGAAAATGGTCTGCTGTTTCTCAGGTAATTTTGCCAGCCATTTTTCCACTAATTCAATTTGTTCCTGCGCTTCGATTTTTTGTTCGATATTTTCTTGTACCGTAAAATCAAAATTATCAGGAAGCGCTTCGGTTTGATTGTCTTTCAAAGCAATTGTATCTAACGCACGATTTCGTGTTGAGCGAAAACAATACGCTTCGATATTCTCGATTTTATCCCAATCTTCCTTCTTCCAAATATGTAAAAGAACATCTTGGATAACGTCTTCCGCATCCTCTTTATTTCCTGTAATACTTAAGGCTAAGCGGAATAACTTATCAGCAATTGGCAATATGATTGTTTTAAATTTATTTTGCCCCATCTCTAATTATAAAGACGGTTCATAAAAATGAAAGTTACACTTCTCATAAAAATATAGTATATTTTTTGAATCGATTATTTATTTATACCTTTGTACGAAGATTTCTAATGCAGCAAAAATGTATAAAATAAGCAAACAGTTTTCCTTTTCCGCTTCGCACGTATTGGATCTTCTGCCTGAAGACCATCCTTGCGCGCGGTTACATGGACATAATTACGTGATTACCGTTCATTTGAAATCGGAGACTTTGGATGAATACGGCTTTGTAAAAGATTATAAAACTTTGAATACTATCAAACAATTTATCGATGAAACTCTGGATCATCGTCATTTGAACGACCAAATACCCGGACATCCCACTTCCGAAAATATCGCTCGTTTTTTATACGAACAATTCAAACCGGAAATTCCCGAACTGTATGCGGTTGAAGTTAGCGAAACGCCGCGCACATTCTGTATCTATGAACCTTAAAGTAAAAGAAATATTTTATTCTCTGCAAGGAGAAGGAGGGCGTCAAGGAGTGGCATCTATTTTCATCCGGTTAAGCGGGTGCAATTTGAAGTGTAATTTTTGCGATACGGATTTTTCTGGAGGTGAAGATTGGTCATGGGAACAAATTTTATTATTAATCAATAAATTTCCTTGCCGGTGGATAGTTTGGACAGGTGGTGAGCCTACTTTGCAGTTAACATATGAGTGTTTGCTGTTTTTCAAACAGGCTGGATTTCGCCAAGCTATTGAAAGCAATGGTTATAATCAGTTGTCGGAATTGTTGGATTATACGGTGGTAAGCCCGAAAGGTCAGACAGATTATGCCCGGAAGGTCAATCCTAAAGTCAATGAAATTCGCTTACCGATACGGGAAAACGATTGTATTCCGTCGCTTGAATCCTTACCGGAAGCTAAATATTATTATCTCAGTCCGATTTTTACGGAAAACCAAGCGGAAACAAAAGCAAATATTAATTATTGTGTTGAAAAAGTCAAACAATATCCCGAATGGCGATTGAGTTTGCAAATACATAAATGGATAGGAATTGAATGATGGAACGATTTGAAGTAAATATTTTAGGTTGCGGATCGGCGCTTCCGACTTCGCGGCATGCCTTAAGTTCGCAAGTGGTTAATTTACGGGATAAATTATTTATGATTGACTGTGGAGAAGGAACGCAACTTCAATTTCGTTCTTTAAAGCTAAAATTTCAGCGACTCAATCGTATTTTCATTTCGCATTTGCATGGCGATCATTGCTTTGGTTTACCCGGGCTCGTTTCTTCTTTAGGATTATTGGGGCGAACGGATGATCTACATATACATGCTCATGCCGATGCCGAAAGAATTTTCCGTCCAGTATTGGATTATTTTTGTAAAGAATCAAGCTACAAAGTGTTTTTCCACGCATTTAATCCAGCAAAAAATGAATTAATTTTTGAAGACCGAACACTGAAAGTTTCCACTATTCCGTTGAAACATCGTGTGCCTTGTGCTGGATTTTTGTTTGAGGAAAAACCTAAGAGTCCACATATCATTCGCGAAATGATTGATTTCTATCAAGTTCCTGTTAGCCGGATTGCTGCAATCAAAGCCGGAGTTGATTTTGTGACGTCAGAAGGCGAAATCATTGCCAGCCATATTTTTACTCGACCTGCCGAACCGCCGCGAAGATATGCCTACTGCTTGGATACGGCTTATTATGAAAAGATTATACCTATTATTGAAGGCGTAGATTTACTTTATCACGAAGCTACATTCAGTCACGAAGATATTATGCGTGCTAAGGAAACCTATCATTCTTCAGCTCGGCAAGCTGCGCTAATCGCTCAAGCGGCTCAGGTGAAGAAATTGGTTATCGCTCATTTTTCTGCCCGCGTTACGGATGAAAATATTCTCTTGAATGAAGCGAGGGAAGTATTCCCTAATACAATTCTCGCTAATGAAGGGCTGGTATTAAAAGTATAGCCTTAAAGATTTAAATCGAGTGAAACGAATAATGAACCTTTGTTTCCGTAAGTCAAACGATGCACATAATCGATTCGAAAATATTTCAAAATCCCCGACAATCCGATATTGGCTTCTGTGTATGGTTTTTCTCCGAGCGCTTCAACGCCATTATTAAAAACAAACAATTCAGGATGTAATTGCGGATTGTTTTTGTCGGATAAAGGTCCGTAAATTGCTTTAATTCCTCCATGTGTTTTCAGTTTACTTTTCGGGAAAAATAATTTAACCGGCGACCAATTCAATTGTAAATCAGCGTGTCCGGCAACAAACCGGTCAGTAATAAATTCATAAAACCGCATTAAGTTATAGTCGTTCGACTCAAAAACATAACTTTGATTTCCAGCTGGAATAAATAACAAGGGAAAAGGAACCGAATTCCACACTTTTCCTCCGGAAAATTGGATACCGAATGAACCTGCCCTCGATGAAAAATCGAATGACTTGGAAAGATTAATGTCCGTAATATGATACTTAAAATCCGAACCAAGTATCCCTTTGATTCCCATCCGATGATTCAATTTAAAATCTACATCAGGAGAACGAAAAACAAACCGTTTACCTTTAATGCGAAGGGATTTTTCGTTCGGTGAAAGCCGAAATGAAGCACTTATTTCTGTAGTTGTAATATTGTTAATAGTTGATTGTAGTCCATTGTTCATCGTTTCATATCTAACAATTCCAAGCGGTTGATCATAAGTATATTTAGCTTGAAATTTCAAAGAAAAGGGACGAAATCCATCTGTTTCATAGCTTAACTGTCTGATTTTTTGGAGCGACATATTCGTAGTGCGAGCTTGATATAAAGAATAAAATATCATGTCGCGGTTATCTTCCAAACAATCATGTCCGGGAATATTCAGATCATTTACATAAATCAATCTAAACTGGTTTGTTGAGTGAGGAATAAAAGTGATATCTCCACGATATTTCCATTGCTTGTCTTTAATTCCATAAGCCAGATATCCACCGACAACCATTTGTCTGCTGATTTTTTGCGATGTAAATCCACCTATCCGCAAACGGGCGCCTTCCATAAAATTATAACTTAACATTTGGGTTATAGGTCCTAAATTAAAATTATTCCGGAAAATACCAATTTGATCGGTCAAAAGAAACGAAAGTCCGTTTTGCAGATTCGAAAAAGCGCGAGTATGATGGGCTTCTTTAACAAGTCCGGCGATTTCTTTTTGCGCAGGAGACAGATAATCAGGAGTTGAATCTCGCAGATTATTATCCTGGATATGGACTTGTTCAATGAGTAAACCAGTCGCCATTTCATCTCCGATAGAAAGCAGCGTTTCTTTTTTTGAGGGACTCTGAATAAACAAAACTGTTTTTGCCGGCGATTTTTTCACATAAGGATTCAGTGTAAATACTGCTTTCACCAGACTCATATCCTTTTCGGAAATATATAAATATCCTTCAAATGCTTTCTCTGTTAATTTTCGGGAGAAAAATACAATTTCATACACCGGAATCCCTTCTATTTCGGTACGGGAAGAAAAAAAATACTGATAGATTTTTTCTGCATCTTTTGCTAACGGACTCTTAACGAATAAAAACAAAACTTTATTTTGTTCTTTCAAGATGTCTATTTTTCCTAACCATTCTTCCAGAGCATATTGTATATTTTCAACTCCGATTAATTCTATCGGACTTTGAGCGGAAAAATTCGATTGCTCATTTTTTTTTGAATGACGTTCCGATAAAAATAACGTTAAATTCAAATCCCGAGAATCTTCTTTAACAGGACGAGCGTAATTAAGCCAAGCATTGTAAGGCAACAAAACATATTTAAAAACAAGATTTTGCTTTGCGGTAGCGTGATTAATTTTATCGGCAAGAAATTGTTTATTCATCGTCAAATCCATAGCAATTTTTTCATAATGGTTTGATGCGGGCTCTTCAGATAGAATATGGTTTTTATCAATCACTTGCTTCATAAAAGAATCTGCCGACTGTGTAAACGGATAATACCGCAGGGCATGAATATTCCACATCTTGTATTTTATCTCCAACGGCGTTTGTTGTGCGCTTCCCAAGAATATACAAAGAATAAAAGAAAAAATAAACAGTAACTGGATTCGCATTCTTAACTTAAAATATTTTCCGTGCAAAGGTAAAAATTATGCTTAGCATAATAAAAATAAGTTGTATATTTGTTTCGTAAAAAAATGTTATAAACAAGTATATGGAAACAAAGAGCAAAAAACAAACTGTAAAGTCCAGAAAAAGAAATGACGTTACCAAACAAAAACCTAAGTCGAAGTTCACTTTATGGAGAGAAAAACATCCTGAAGGACTAGAGGGTACGATTATTAATATGAGGGCTGTATTGAGATGAGGTATTACTTAGACACAAATATTCTTATATTTCTTTTATTCGACAAAAATCCGAATGATAATCTGGACACAAAAACATTGGAGATTCTTGCTGATTATGAAAATATTTTCTATACAAGCTCAGTTGTTATATGTGAACTTTTTCATTTATACAAATCAGGTGATTTTAAGACCTCTAAATATAAAAAATCAGCTGAAGTATTTGATGCAATTGATAATATTGGGATAATAATAAAGTCGGTGACTAGGGAGCATTTGAAGTACTATTCGGAATTGAATACAATACAAGGACATAAAGATCCTAATGATCACTTGATTATCGCCCAATCGATTTCCGATAAAATACCGATAATTTCTTCTGATAAAAAATTCAAATTATACGAAAGCCAAGGATTGCAACTTATATTCAATAAACGATAATCTTTAATTAACAATAATTTATAATTCATAAAAATATGGAAGTTAAAAATTTAACACCTGCGCCGATATGGAGCTTTTTTGATCAAATCACTAAAGTTCCGCGCCCTTCAAAAAAAGAAGGAAAAATAGTCCGGTTTTTACTCGATTTTGCTGAGCAAAACGGTTTGGAAGCAAAGAAAGATGCAGCAAATAATGTCTTAATCCGAAAACCGGCTACACCCGGAAAGGAAAATCTGAAAGCCGTTATTTTACAATCGCATGTTGATATGGTCTGTGAAAAAAACAGTGATACCACTTTTAATTTCGAATCAGACTCAATCCAGACGCGGGTAGAGAATGGCTGGGTAAAAGCAACAGGAACTACTTTAGGCGCTGATGACGGAATCGGTGTGGCAGCAGCTTTAGCGATTTTATCTTCGCACGACATTGAACATGGTCCTATTGTCTGTCTTTTTACGTCGGACGAAGAAACTGGTTTAACCGGTGCTTTTGCCTTGCAAAAAGAGTTTCTCACCGGTGATATGCTGATTAACCTTGATTCGGAAGAATGGGGTGAATTTTGTATAGGTTGTGCCGGCGGAAAAAGCACTACAGGTACATTCACCTATCGGAAAACAACGATTCCGTCCGATTACTTTTGGTTCGAGGTATGTGTGAGCGGTTTGAACGGCGGTCATTCGGGTAGCGATATTAATGTGGGATTAGGAAACGCCAACCAAATTCTTACGCGCTATTTATGGTCGTTGTTACAAGAATGTCCGTTAGTTTTAGCACATATTGATGGGGGAAATCTGCACAATGCTATTGCACGTGAAGCAAGTGCAATAGTAGGAGTTCCGGCAGCATTCAAAGAACAAACCAGCGTCTTGCTGAATCATTTGCAAGCGGAAGTCTCGGCAGAATTAGCCAAAGTTGATCCTGCGGTTCAACTTTCCATTCAATCGGTTGAAATACCTCATAATTGCATTGATTTTGAAAGTGGAAAGGCGCTGATTTATGCGCTTTACGCCTTACCACATGGCGTTATGGGAATGAGTCATGAAATTCCCGGTTTAGTTGAAACTTCCACAAATCTGGCATCCGTGAAAATGAAAGACGATTGTCGAATTGTTGTGACAACTAGCCAGCGCAGTTCAACGGATTCATTAAAAACAGATATAGTCAATAAAGTCACGTCCGTATTTCGCTTAGCCGGTGCAGAAGTAATATCAACCGAAGGTTATCCCGGATGGAAACCGAATCCTAATTCCACAATTTTGAAATTGTCGGAAACTATTTTTGAAAAATTATTCAGTCAAAAGCCGAAAGTCATTGCTATTCATGCGGGATTGGAATGTGGATTATTTTATGAAAAAAATCCTCGATTAGATATGATCTCCTGTGGTCCGACTATTCTCGGTGCGCATTCGCCGGACGAACGATTGGAAATTGATACAGTTGGAAAATGGTGGAAATTTTTAATTGAGTTGCTAAAAGCAATTCCGGCAAAATAAATCTGCTATTAAGCCGTTTAAAAGTTTGTTATATATAAAATTTATGCACAAACCATATTGGGTTTTTTATCTGTTTATCATTTTGTTATCGACAAACTTTTTTGCGTGTAAGAATGATTTTGAGAATTATTCCAATAATCCTCAAGATCTTCTTACTTTTTCCGTTGATACGCTTTCGTTCGATACTGTATTGACGACGGTTAATTCACCTGTTCTGTTTTTTCGCGTTTATAACAAAAATTCTAAGCCATTGCTCATTTCATCGGTTCAATTAGCCGAAGGAGCGAGCAGTAATTTCAAAATCAATGTGGATGGAATAGCCGGTACGGTTTTTGAAAATGTCGAAATACGGGCAAACGATAGTTTATATGTTTTTGTAGAGGTTAAACCGAAAGAAAATGGAAAATATACGCCTACGCTTTTAAATGATTATGTTATATTTGAAACCCATAACATTCAACAGAAAGTCGTTTTGGAAGCCTATGGACAGGATGTTTACACATTGAGAGGCACCGTTTTATCCGCAGACTCCGTGTTGGATAATCAAAAACCATATTTAATTTACGACAGCTTGGTTATCGATAAAGATGCAACAGTTGAAATCGGAGAAGGCAGTGTGTTTTATATGTATAATAATGCGCAACTCATTGTCAAGGGAACAATTAAAATAAAAGGTTCTTTAGATAAACCGGTTATCTTTCGGGGAAGCCGTACCGATTATATGCTAAATATTCCCTACGATTTGATTCCCGGACAATGGGGCGGTATTAGCTTTGCTTCTGAAAGTTATGATAATGAATTGGAAAATGTGAGAATACGAAACGGTAAATATGGAATGGATTTGGAAGCATCTGGCGATTTGTCTCGTAGCAAGCTTTACATGAAAAACGTTGTTCTTACCAATGTTTCGGGAACTTTATTGCAAGCGATCAATTGTAATATTGCAGCTGAAAATTGCGAATTTTCGAATGCAAAAGACGCTTTATTGAATTTAACCGGAGGTTTATCCCGTTTTACGCATTGTACGATTGCTAATTGTTATCCATCTACCGGTCCGGAATATGGATGGGGTAATTCCAGCAATGAAACTCTAATCCTTACTGATACTGTTTCAACGGATGAATATTACCCTGTGGTTAATGTAGAGTTTCTCAATTCAATTATTTGGGGATATTCATCCTCTTCAACAATTAGAATAGGAAATGCCAATATTCCGTGCTTATTTATAAACTGTTTACTCTCGGATAAAGAAAAAGATGATGCCCGAATGTTTGATTGTATTTTTCAATCCGACGTGTCGCTTCAAAAAAACTTATTCCAAAAAATTGATGCAACTGATAAAGAAACCAATAATTTTTATCCATTCTTTGACTTTCGTTTGCAAAAAGATTCTCCTGCTAAGGATGTGGCTAATTTTGAAATCGCATCTCAAATTCCTTATGATTTGAATGGTTTTGACCGGCTTTTCGATGGACATCCTGATTTAGGAGCTTATGAATATTATGAAGAAGAACAATAAATATATCAATATGAAACCAAAACTGATAATTTTAACAGCTTTTATACTGTTTTACTTTCCGGCTTTTAGCCAAACTACTTTCCGGGTTATGTTTTATAATACTGAAAATCTTTTTGATACACTCGATGACCCGAATAAAAATGATAACGATTTTCTTCCCGAAGGAGCGATGCACTGGACGGTAGGTCGTTATCAAAACAAATTGAATAACATCGCAAAAGTAATTACTTCTGCCGGAGAATGGGAAACTCCTGCATTGGTAGGACTTTGCGAAGTGGAAAACGACAAAGTTATCAAAGATTTGACCCAATATTCCCCTCTAAAAAAAATGAATTACCGGTATGTTGTTACAAGTTCGCCGGATTTGCGCGGAATTAATGTGGCTTTGTTGTATCAACGCGAAAAGTTTAAATACTTGGAACATAAGAGCTATAAGATCCATTTTCCTAATAACACCCGGAAATATACGAGAAATATTTTACATGTCACAGGACAGATATCTACTCAGGATACGTTGGATGTTTTTGTTTGCCATTTCCCTTCCCGAAGGGGTGGAGAAACAGAATCAGAGCCAGATCGACTATATGTCGCGTCCATTGTGAAAGCAAAATCCGACAGCTTAATGCGAATCCGGAAAAATGCATGTATATTGATTATGGGCGACTTCAACGATGAACCTTCCAATCGGAGTATTTCCCAAGTTCTCAAAGCTCAACCGATTTCAAAAGATATTACCCCCAAAAATCTTTACAACCTTTTTTCTTCCTTTGAAAAAATAAAGAATAAAGGCAGCTATAAATACCAAAATCAATGGAATATGTTGGATCAAATTATTGTTTCAGGTAATCTGATTTCAGGAAATCGTTCAATCAAGGTTCTCCCACATACGGCAAACATTTTTTCCCGTGATTTTATGCAGACCAATGATAAAACCTACGGAGGAAAACGTCCAAAAAAGACTTATCAAGGTCGTAAGCACGAAGGTGGGTATAGCGATCATTTCCCTGTCGTGGTTGATTTTATGATTACCAAACCTTAAGTAGCTAAACAAAATAAATAAAAATTGATAAAATATTATTAAAAATCCTTTAAAAATTAAAACATTTTAGTATTTTTGCCGTTTATAATATATAGAACCGGAGAGTTTAAACACAAATGAAAAAAGCATATTATATTTATTTATTATTGCTTGCACTTATTGCAATTTCGTGCGAGAATAAAAATTCGTATATACTTAAAGGGAATATAAAGGGATTACAAAGTTCTAATTTGTATATTGTGCCGGATGAAGATTTACGTATTGATACAATACAAACCCAATCAGGTAAATTCACCTATCGAGGTGCTTCAGAATCTGTTGAGCCGTTATTGATTTATATGGAAAACAAGAGCGTATGGATAACAATTTGGGTACAAAATGGTGAAAAGTTTACTTTGACCGGAGATGCGAACTATCCGGAAATGATTATAGTAAAAGGAGGAGAAATCAATAAATTACTAACCGAATTTAAGATCGAAAATCAATCGCTTATAAAAGAAAGATGCGACTTGAGAGATAAAATAATTGCTCGTTCAGAACATTCTGAAGAATCAAATACAAATAATAATGCGCAACTTTCTCTTCAAATAAAAAATGTTGATAGGATATTGAAAACGCGGGCGCAAGATTTTGTAGAAGCTAATCCTTCATCAATAGCTGCTTTGGTAATGATACAAGATTATATTCTGGATATTGAAAATGCTTCCAACATTCAGCCTTTCTTAAATCTTCTCACCGAAGAAGTAAAAGCTAATCCTTTATACGACAAATTGCAAATGTTATGTTCAAAAGACCTGCAAACAAAAGCTAGGCAACCGGCTTTGAATTTCAAAATCAAGGATACGCATAATGATACAATCAGTTTGGAAACATTTAAAGACAAATATCTCATATTGACATTTGCTACTTCTCGATGTGAATTTTGCAGACCGGATTATATAGAATTGCGTACTATCAGAAATACTTTTCCGGAAAAGGATTTAGCTATCTTAACTATTTCTTTGGATGAAAACAAGGAAGATTGGAAAAATTTTGCACAAGAAAATGAAATTAATTGGACTCAAGTAATCGATAGCACCGGTTGGGCTTCCGAAATGGTCTCACTTTATAATGTGTTATCCGTTCCTTGTAATTATTTAATTGATAACAAAGGAATTATTATTGGTTCAAAACTACATGTCGATAGTATTCAAACGATATTAACTGAAAAATTAAAGATAAAAAATGAAAAAAACTAATTCATAATTAATAATTAAATTAAAACCTATAACTATGTTAGTAAAAGCGTATGCGGCAGCCATTCATGGCGTCAATGCCAATATCATCACCATTGAAGTCAATTGCAGCAAAGGAATTAAATTCTTTTTAGTAGGACTTCCCGATGTCAGTATCAAAGAATCGCATGAGCGGATCACTTCAGCTTTAACCGTGAACGGACTTAAATTTCCTCGTAATCAGATTGTAGTTAATATGGCTCCTGCCGATGTCAGGAAAGAAGGAGCAGCTTATGATTTACCATTGGCTATCGGAATTTTAGCTGGAGCCGATAAAATCAAATCCGAAAAAATAGGAGATTATCTCATGGTAGGCGAATTGTCGTTAGATGGAAGCCTCAAAGCCGTGAAAGGTGTTTTGCCGATTGCAATTAAAGCAAAAGAAAGCGGATTTAAAGGCGTTATCCTTCCGATGTCAAACACACGGGAAGCAGCGGTGGTAAGCGGATTAGAAGTATTGGGTGCAGAAAACATCATTGATGTTATACAATTCTTCAATGAAGAAAAGGCATTACAACAGGTTGTTATCGATCCTCGGCAGGAATTTTATGACAACCAATCTCGAATGGAATGGGATTTTTCGGAAGTGAAAGGGCAAGAACAAGTGAAAAGAGCCATTGAGGTAGCTTGTGCCGGCGGCCACAACATCATTCTTGTCGGCAGTCCAGGAGCAGGAAAAAGTATGTTAGCTAAACGGATTCCTTCGATTCTTCCACCTCTAACTTTGAATGAAAGTCTTGAAACAACTAAAATTCATTCGGTTGCAGGGAAAATAAATCACAACGGCTCGCTGATTGCCCTTCGACCATTCCGGAGTCCGCATCATTCCATTTCAATGGTAGCTATGGTTGGCGGAGGCTCTTATCCGCAACCGGGAGAAATCAGCCTTGCACACAACGGTGTACTATTTCTCGATGAAATCGCAGAATTTAGCAGGAATGTTCTCGAAGTACTGCGGCAGCCTCTCGAAGACAGGAAAATAACTATTTCTCGAGCAAAATCTTCCGTTGAATATCCTGCTGGATTTATGCTTGTAGCATCAATGAATCCTTGCCCGTGCGGAAACTACAATAATCCGCATAAAGCATGCGTTTGCCTGCCTACTCAAGTTCAAAAATATTTGAACCGCATTTCTGGACCTTTAATGGATAGGATTGACATTCAGGTCGAAATTGTTCCTGTTCCGTTTGAAGACATCTCGGATATCCGTCCCGCCGAATCTAGTGAAAGTATTCGAAACCGTGTGATAAAGGCGCGTCAAATTCAGGAAATGCGATTTGCCGAAGAAGAAGGAATTTATTGCAATGCGCAAATGCATACGCGTTTATTGCATAAACATGCGCAACCAGATCAGACGGGTCTAATGAAATTGAAAGATGCGATGGAACGCTTGAGTCTGTCTGCACGAGCTTACGACCGCATATTGCGTGTAGCGCGAACCATTGCCGATTTGGAAGGAGCAGAAAAAGTCCTTAGCTACCACATTGCAGAAGCAATCAGTTACCGGAATTTGGATCGGGAAAATTGGGCGGGATGATTGATTTTTTGTCGTTTATCGTGATATTTATTTTCTATCAGCCAACATTTTTTCTAACAAAATATTCTTTTCTTGTTCTGCCCTCAACAATCGCTCCATCATCTCTGTAAGTTTATCAATTTGATTAACTGTTGGTTGATAGCTGATGAATGAAGAATTATCGTGAAACACGTCATTGAAAGTATTAGCTATAATATTTATAGCAGCTTCATCATTAAAATTTTTGATTGCATTTACAGGAACTTTTAAAACTTCCGCTACTTTTTCCAAAATATCGTCGCTAATTTGAGCTTTCTTTTCCAAATCCGAAACTGCTTGTTGGGTGATATTAAACTCGGCAGCAAGAACATCCTGCTTAACTCCTAATATCTCGCGAAGTCGTTTGATATTATGTCCATAATGAACTGTCGGCGAAAATTGTGTTTTCATATTTATGCATGTAAATTACATGTTAAAATTCGGTTACAAAAATACATAAAAAATTAGAAAATACAATTTTGTACGATACAAGCTCTCCCTTGTGTGATACAAGTGATTAGTTACAGTGAATACTCAAATATGACATTACTTTTGCAAAAAAAATAAAAAACATATTAAGCCGACATGGTCGCTTTTAGCGTATGTAAAAAATGGTAATTTAAAATTGTTATTATGAGAAAAAAGAAGTATTTTTGTATTTTATTGGTAGCAGCACAAGTGTGGATGTTTGCTGCTTGCAGTAATGATTTTGATTGGCAATTGCAAAGACATGAAATTCCGAAAGGAACCATTAGAGTGGGAGAGGCGAGGGCATTTTTTGAAACACAAATTATGCAAAGTGGAATAACATTAGACAACACAGAACTGCAAGGTTTTGCAACTAATTTTACGCCTCAATGGGAACACGCGGTGATTAGCGGACAGGATTATATGGCAGCAGTAGATGTGCCTATTATTACTGATCTTACTTTTACTGTATGGGGGGTCGATCAAACGCTAAAAACTGATAGCTTTGAAATCGATTTACTGCAAAAATTGATTGTAGTAAAAGACCTTCGAACAGATAATATGGGAACTTATGTTGTAACGATTATTCCGGACAAATACTATGCTTTGTCAAAAGAGAAAATGAGCGCTATGGACTTTCCAAATTACGGCGATTATGGAAATTTTTCAGGACGGATTATTTATTCACTACCGTTATCAACTGTTCCGATGCGGGTGGATCTATACCGTAATGGAATATTAATAGATGCAGGGGCTTTCTTTGGGATATGGGACAATCCATCGGAATTGCAAATCGCCAGCGATAAAATGAAAGAATTGATGGGCGGATTCAATCTGATTAGAAAATTCCGGCTTAATTTTCGTTCATATAATGAAATGGACGGTGGATCATTGCCTGAGGTCGTGATTACTCCTAATAATAATGGTGGAGGAGGTTATTGGGATGATTATTGGAACAATTATTGGAATAATCTGATTAATACCCCTCCATCGTCGCCGGATCCACAACCGAATGGCGGCGGGAGTGGTAATAATGGCGGTCCATCTGCTGCCGCAAGTAGTATTATGAGAAATATTAATTTAAATACATCGGGAATTAATAAACTAAATGAAACATTGGAAAAAATATTGAAATTATGCGGATATTCTTATGTTAAGACTTTTTTAAATACCAATGCTTTTTATTTTAGTAGTGTAAAATATAATACAAATATGAATAGTATTGGAGGATATAATCCATCGAATAGAGAATTAACATTCAAAAGCGAAGACAATATTGAAGATGATTTTCCTGAAGAATTTTTGCATCTTTATCAAGATGCATATTATCAATATAAAGGTGGAATAGGAAAATATTTAAATGCTGCAGGCATGCCAAATATCGAATTTGAAGCCAAAGTAATGATGGATGTTATATGCGTTTTAGCAGCTGGCGCTTGCCCTTATATGGGGGCGACTCCAGATAATTGGACATATTATTCTAATTGGATTGAACATATAACAGATGGGAATAGTAGAGTTCCGAATTTAGTGGATTTATTATGTGTGTACCCTGATTGTAATAACAAGAATTATTGGAATTTTTTATCTGATTTTAGCAATGATTCTATCAGATTCCAATATAATGGGCAGATTAACCGTGACTTATATCCGGAAGCTTTAATGAATTTAAGTGATGCTAAATGTTTTTAAATAAATATAAAATATGAAAACAATACAAATTATTTTATTAACCATTTGTTTTACATTTGGATTCTGCAATAATAACAATGCTCAGGATTCAACAGAACAAACAACACGATTTGTTGAACAGACAATCAATGGTCAAACCTATGTTTATGACACATTCATGCGTATTATTAAAAACAAGAAAAACCATATTTATACAATAAAGGAAAATCATCATTGTGATTTTAGAGTAGGAGATATTAGACCTTCTTTAGACGTGGCTTTCAATAAAACATTTTCTGAAGAAAGAAAAAAAGAACTAA
>JGI24699J35502_11133980_pt1 | contig 22458 bp, 20 predicted proteins | sample TergutMp193P4_FD_35502 | JGI IMG/M metagenome (IMG submission 35502)
ATATTGCCGTTCCTCATGATTCAAATCCTGTTGTAGTGATTTCTTATAATGAATGTAGTTTGAATTATGCCGGATATAAGGGAGTATTAAAAGCGAATGATTAACATCGACGGGTATTATGTTGCAGTGGATCCCGAAAGTATCGGGAAGGATTTTTATAACAGTAATTTATTAATACAAAAAGATACTAGTAAAATTAAATGCTTCAAATACAAAGGCAAATATATAAGTATTGTGACGGGTCTTGGTTTTAAAATAAAAAATAATAGAATTGAATTCGGAAAAAGAGAAGAGGATTTTGATGGTGATATTCCTTAAAGCAGGGACACGGCATCAATTATACTTACGACGCTTCGGGGATGAAACGCACCGTTACGACGACAACGGCCAAAGAAGGGGTGACGGTTACTAACGTCAGGGAACATTGCTGCGGAAATTGTACTAACTTTTTAAAACATTAGAGTAGCTTCTTGTTTGCAAGTTTGATGCCGGTGAGAAATAACAAATATAAATAAATACGTACTTTAACAAGAACAATCAATATGGAAAACACAGAAGAAAAAAATATTACTCCAAGAAAAGCAATACTTGCATTTTTGCTTTCGATATTAGTTCCCGGATTAGGACAATTTTATAATGGACAACTCAAAAAAACATTATTTTTTTCTTTCGGATTATTAGCATACTCAATCAGTATTAACATATTTGAACTTAAAAATTCATTTTTGGTGTATGTTGCAACATTAATCATACTCGTCATATTACGGTTACTTATTGCTGTAGAAGCGGCCTTATCAGCATATAAAAACAAAGAATACGAGTTAAAAAGTTACAATAAATGGTATGTTTATTTACTGTCAGCAGCAATATGGTATTTTGCCGGTTCTGCAGGTGAGCGCATTTCAAATGAGACGCGATACCAATTATTCACGGTTCGTTCCGATTCCGGATATTCAACTATTTCTGCAGGTGATTATGTTTTGGGTGATTATCGTATTTATGATTCTCAAGAACCGGCCTACGGTGATTTGGCCATATTTTCCATGCCTGATGGAGAGCGTCATGTTTATCGAATAATCGGGATGCCTGATGATACTTTGAGTATAGAAAATCAATTAGTCAAGTATAAAAACAAGGAATTATCTTCTAAATCAATATCCACATTATTTTATAAAGAATATGAAATGGAGGAATTTATTGAAACGTTACCGAATGGAGCCAAGTATAAATTCGTAAGAAGTAAAACGCCTATCTTTCAGGAAAATAACACATTCGAAGAAATAATCGTTCCAAACAATTCTTATTTCTTATTAGGTGACAATCGTGATTTTTCAGCAGATAGTCGAGTTTTCGGGTTCATACAAAGAGAACAAATCAAAGGAAAACTTTTATCCGTATATTTCAGCAAGGATTTAATAAGAATAAATAAAAACTTATAGCATTATAAAAATATAATGTTATAAAATCTATTGACTAATTAAAATTTTGTCCTTTTGAAACAAGAAGATGACCACTTTTTTCTTGCCTCGCAAATTTTAGTCGGTCAGTAATGATATAAATATTGTAAATAGAAATGGATATATGCCGGTCTCGAACATCTAAAGCGGTTGTTCTTCGTTTTCATCAAACTCAAAATCTTCCTATTTTGGGAGCGGATGTTTGGCTTTGTATTCTTCGTCTGAAAGATAACGCCCTTCATCCTCATCCCAATTTGCTTCAAATCAAACAATTCAATATACCAAGTCCCGTTTGTGCCTCTGAAAAGCGGATAAGACTTTTTCCAACAATTCACCAGTTTGGTATATTGTTCCCGTTCCGTAAATTCACCTTTGCGAAAAAACAGCTTCGTAATGAAACACCTTCCAAAGATCAAGAATCCTTTATGATGGATCCATTTTTCATCTAAACTAGGTAAGTAAACAAAAGTTTCCTACGGATGCTTAAAAAAAGTTGACAACAACGTCGTTTTAGCGCCTCTGTGATTATCGAAAGGCAGTTCTATGGGAGTAATCTGAGGGTTGGAGCCTTTTCCCGAAGGAGAAAAAGCATACATCGAATGATCCTGTTTCCTGCCGAAAACGGTTGCAATAACCTTGTGAAACTGTGCAAAAGAATAGTCGGAGGGAACTTCTACTTGTCGCCATACTTCCGGATTTTTGAATTCTTCTAATTGAATTTAATGATTATCGGATGTTGTACCCGGCTCTCCCCGCAGGTGGGGTGTAAAAATGCGTCAATGCTTCAAAAAAATATTCGTTCTTTTTTGTCCCGTCAGGGACATTATATTGGTAGAAAAACACCCGTCCCTTCACCCTCTGTCCCGTCAGGGACAACATGTTTTCTTTCCCGCATTACGTCCCTGACGGGACTTTGGTCATCGGAGGGACTCTCCTTTCTACCAATATGTTGTCTCTGACGGGACGGGAAACAACATTTTTTACAACCCCGCAGGTGAGGATAGCCGGGTACAACATCCAATAATCATTTTGAATTTTAAATTGATAGGTCATAAATTTATGCTTGAAATGATCTTACGTGTTTTTGTTTGTATTTTATTTTTTTGCATTATTAAATAGATATAGATATAGACAACCCTTGTTTTGTAGTTCCTTCAGCAGCCCGGTAATTCATTTAATCTCTGCCCTTATTTGCTTATTTCAGGGGATTTTATCGACATTTATTGTATTTAAAATAACCGTGAGGCCGGTTTACATTGTATCGGCTATTAAGGGGACTTTTAGAGAATAAGGTTTTTATTTTAAATCTATATAAGATTAACAATACCTTTTTTTAGTACATGACAGAATTTATTATCTATTATTTCAAATGCGAAGATGCAAAGGCACGAAGTCACAAAGAATTTAAACTTTGCGTCTTTCCGTCTTTGAGACCCGGCGTTCAAAATATAAACCGGTTTTTGTGGCATGTTTATAAATCTACCGGTTTTTGCAAAATTGCAAATTTATTTTTTCACGTCTTCTTGCTAAATTAGAAAACGGAATAGTAACCGCAAAAGTTAATTATTATTTATAATCCACAATAAAAGAATACGAAATTCCGTCCCCGTTTTCGTTCATCGTCTTTATTCACATTTTTTATTAAAATCGGCCTGTTTTTTTGTTTAAATTTTTAGAATAAATTTTGAGAATAAACAATATCAGACTTATTTTGTTCCCTGAATAAACTAATATAACCATTATGAAAAAAGCTTTAAAAATTGCAGGAATCATTCTTGCCGTAATTTTGATCGTGTTGATTGTTTTACCGTTTGCTTTTCAAGGTAAAATCAAGAACATCGTAAAATCGGAGTCGAATAAAATGTTAAATGCCAAGTTAGAATTCAGCGATCTGAGTTTAAGTTTTATCCGCAGTTTCCCGAATGCATCCGTTGCGTTGAAAAACGTTTCCCTGTCGGGCATAAACGAATTTGAAGCCGACACGTTGATTCAGGCCGGTCATGCCGCGGCAACCATCAACATCATGAGTCTGTTCGGAGATAAAGGATACGAAATCTCCAAAATAACGGTTGAAAATGCCCGTGTTCATGCCATCGTCCTCGAAGACGGAAAGGCAAACTGGGACATTGTCAAGGAAGAACCGGACAAAGATCAGGCGGAAGCCGATACCTTGTCTTCCAATTTTAAGTTGAAACTTAAAAATGTGGAAATCAAAAAATCAAACATTATTTATGATGATCGGCAAGCCAAAATAAATTTTGTCGCCGACAATTTGAATTTGAATCTTTCGGGAGACATGACCGCCGATCAAACCATGATCAAATCCAATTTCACCGGTCAGGCCGTAAGCGTTGTCATGGATAATATCCCTTATCTGTCGAAAGCAGTAATAAAAGGAGATGTTCAGGTGGATGCCGATTTAAAGAACATGAAATTCACGCTGAAAGACAATACGATCAACGTCAATGCCATTACGGCAAGTATCGACGGTTGGATCGGCACGCATGAAGATGAAAGTATGGATATGGATATTAAACTAAATGCGCCCAAAACGCAATTCAAAGATATCCTTTCGTTGATTCCGGCGATTTACGCCAAGGATTTCGAGAAAATAAAAACATCGGGAACGGCCACGTTGGACGCTTATGTCAAAGGCACCATGAAGGGGGATACTCTGCCTTCTTTCGACGTGAAGCTTAATATTGCCGATGCCATGTTCCAATATCCTGACCTGCCGAAATCCGTCACGGACATCACTGTAAATGCGAGAATAACTAATCCGGGCGGCGATGCGGATTTAACCGTTATCGACATTTCGAAATTTCATTTCAACATGGGCGGAAATCCGTTTGATGCGACTTTGCATCTGACCCGGCCCGTCAGTGACCCGAATTTTGCATTGAATGCCGTCGGAAAATTGAATTTGGGTATGATCAAAGATATTTATCCGCTGGAAAATGACATGCAACTCAACGGAGTCTTGGATGCCGACCTGAAACTTGCGGCGCGTATGTCCACCATCGAAAAAGAACAGTATGAAAACGTTCAGGCTTCGGGAACATTGTCTGTCAAAGACATGATGATTAAAAGCAAAGACATGCCCGATGTTCAGATCAGTAATGCCGCATTGAATTTTGTTCCCCGTTATGCCGAATTAACTTCCCTGAACGTGAAAATCGGTAAAAATGATCTGGCCGCCACGGGCAGACTCGAAAACTTTATTCCGTATGCATTGAAAGACCAAACGTTGAAAGGATCGTTAAACGTTACTTCCGGTTATTTGAACTTGAACGATTTCATGAGCGATAGTTCTTCTTCTTCAAAAAGCGAAGCTTCGGAAGAACCGATTGCCGTTTTCGAAGTGCCGAAAAATTTGGATTTTAACTTGAACGGAAACTTCAAAAAAGTGCTGTTTGACAATTTGACCATGGAAAATGTTGTCGGACAAATCCTCGTTCAAGACGGAAAGGTGAATCTGAAGAATCTGGGTATGAATGCATTAGGCGGAGCTATGTCATTGAACGGAACATACGATACCTCCAAAAACCCGAAACAACCTCAAGTAAATATGGCGTTGGATATGAAAAATGTATCGTTTGCCCAAGCATTTAAAACATTTACCTCCGTTCAAAAAATGGTACCCATATTTGAAGCGCTGGGCGGAAATTTTTCCACGACATTGAACTTGAATACCGCGTTGGGGAATGATTTTATGCCGGATTTGACCACACTCACCGCAAACGGATTGTTGCAATCGTCGGAAGTCAACGTACAAAATGTGACGGCCTTCAATGCCTTGGCAAGTGCATTGAAAAACGATAAATTGAAATCATTCAATATCAAAGATTTGAAACTGCCGTTTTCCATTGCAAGCGGAAAAGTGACGACCAAGCCGTTTGATGTCAATATGGGCAGCATCGGAAAAATGAACCTGGCAGGAAACACCGGACTCGATCAAACCATCGATTATATTGCAAAAGTGGATTTGCCCGACAGCAAGTTGAGCAATTATGTCAAATCGATGAACGTGAAAATCGGAGGAACGTTTACTTCCCCGAAAATTTCCCTTGATTACGGCGATGCGGCCAAACAGGTACTCGGCAGCGCATTAAGTACTGTTACGGGCGGTACGGTGACAAATTTGGAAGATGTTTCGTCCAAAGCGTTGGAGGAAGCGCAAAAACAAGCGGATAAAATCGTGGCACAAGCCAAAGAAAGCGGCGATAAAATCGTGGCCGAAGCACAAAAACAGGCAGACGCTTTAGTGGCAAAAGCCGCCAACCCGCTGGCAAAAGCAGCGGCCCGGCAAGCAGCCAATGCGATGGTGGCGGAAGCCGGAAAAAAGGCGGACCAATTAAATGTCGAAGCACAAAAACAGGCTCAACAAATGGTGGATGCGGCAAAAGCAAAAGCTCAATGATGATACAGGCAACTTAAAAAATCTCTTGTTTTTCAAAATATTTCGTATTTTTGCATTCATTATAGACAAATTTTTGCTTATGGTATAAAAAACAGAGGGTGCGGATACGCACGTTATAAGACATATTTGAAAAAGCGTTTTGCTTTTTATTCTTGCACTCATTTTCCACACGTTTAACCCTCTATGGGTTAACATCTACAAGAATAAGTTAGTAAACGCTCACGCTTAGCGTGGGCATTTAACTTATTGGTAGATGTAGGCGTGGAAACCTGAGTGCAGATAAGGTAAATTGTCCCACGCTTTTCGTTTTTATATAATTGATTATTCACTGCTGACTCGGGACAGAAAACAACTATAAATTTTATTTAATGATTATCGGATGTTATGCCCGGCTCTCCCTGCAGGTGGAATATAAAAGTGTAATATTCGTTTTTTAAAAATTGTGCCCTAAAAAATGTTGTTTTTCGTCCCGTCAGGGACAACATATTGGTAGAAAGGAGAATTTCTCCGTCAGCCAAAGTCCCGTCAGGGACGTAATGTGGAAAGGAAAACATTTTGTCCCTGACGGGACAAGGGGTGAAGGGATGGTGTTTTTCTACCGATATAGCGTCCCTGACGGGACAAAAAAAGAACGAATATTTTTTTGAATATTGAAATATTTTTAACACCCTCCTACACGGGGATAGGTAGGTGCAACATCCAATAATCATTTTTTATTTTTATGAAAAGGTTTAATTTCTTTTTGATGAGTTGCTTATTGGCAACAAGTATGTTTTTTGCGGCAGGGTGTGATAAGGATAAAGATGACCCTCGTTCGTGCGATTTTGCAAACCGTGCATTATTAACTATGCACCGATTACAGTATTTATTCCGATAAATCGGAATCGATGCGAACAAGGGATACCAATTTAAATGTCGAAACGCAAAAGCAAGCTCGACAAATTATGGATGCAACAAAAGCGAATGCTCAATGATATATTGATTTAACTGCTTATCTCCTTCACTCAAGTAAAATTGCAATTTTGTTCATTTATAGCGTTTTACGAAGAAAGTGCGAAACATAGTAATAAATTGATAATAGAAGAATATTCTAATGGATTTTGACCAAAGGGAATAAGCTGTTTGATTTAATATCACGTATATTTAAGCATTGTGCGCAACTTTGACAGGCAACAGCGCAATTTTGAAATGGTTTAATTTGAAAATGAGAATGTTATGAATAAAATAAGTAAATATTTTTTGATTTTGGCGGTGTTTTTGACAACGATGCATAGCCTATTGGGACAAGTTCCTGTGGTTGAAACTCCGAAACCTGCCACTCTTTTTACTATGCCGAGTTTTAATAATCCGACTCCGCAAGTCAGACGGGTTAATCCGTTCCCGAATGTTTCCGGCCCGAACAATCAGATGGATATGTACGAGCGCGACAAACAGGAATTACAGCAGAGAAACGCTGAATTATATAAAACTCTGTATGAATATGAGACTTTAATGTCAAATCGTTCAATTCGATACGATTTGCCTTCTCAACCGGGTATGAGAGGAACGGAATATTACCAAAATGCTCTTGAAAAATTAAGCGGAATGTTAAGAGGCGAATCGCCTCTTAATCTGGAGAATGCAGTTTTCATGGTGGAAAATGCCTACTTTGAAAACCAAATGAAATATTCTGACTTTAATAATGCCATAAACCGATTAGCCGAAACCGCAAAATTAAAAACGATGCAGGACGGATATAATTGGAAAAATCCCATTACAAAAAACATCATGCTGTTCCGCACAATGGCAGACACCTTGGAAATCAAAGTTCCGCAACGGGAAACTTCCGTTGTGTCTTATCCGATGCAGTACGATTTTGAGGATTTTTATGGAAGAGACGATTGGTCAAAAATGTTTGTTTCAAAATTATTGGTTACACATAAAGGACAATGCCATTCGCTACCCTTGCTGTATCTTATTCTTTGCGAAGAAACGGGAACGGAAGCAAATTTGGTTTATTCCCCCTCTCATTCTTACATAAAATTCAATGACAATTCAGGGAATTGGCACAATCTTGAATTGACAAACGGACGTATTGTCACCGATGCTTATATACTCGGTTCGGGTTATATTACCGCCGAAGCCGTAAAAAACAAACTTTACATGGACCCGCAGACAAAACAGCAGGTCGTTGCACAATGTATCTCCGATTTGGCAATGGGTTATGCACATAAATACGGTTACGACAGTTTTATAAAGCAGTGCGTCGATTCTGTCCTTAAATACGACCCGAACAATTTGGGCGCATGGATGATGAAATCCAATTACGAAACCCAACGCTTTGAATATGTCGTTAATCAAGTGGGGAGACCGCACCCCGATATATTGAAAGAACACTATCCGAAAATTTTTGAATTGTTGGAAGACAGAAACACAACTTACAGAAGAATGGATGCGAGCGGTTATCGAGAAATGCCGAAAGAGGCATACGAGGCTTGGTTGAAATCGGTAAACGAAGAAAAAGATCGCCATGAACATGACGAAAAATACAACAACGTATTACGATTAATCAGATAATTTATAATTTTGTAACTATAAAAAATAAACAGCATGAAAAAAGTATTTTTATTTGTCAGCATATCGTTTTTTGTCTGTTCAATCCATGCGCAGGACATATTCAAGAAACACGGATTTGACAAGGAAATTTTGACTTTAAGCAAAGGCAGATATGAAGAAGTTTTTACGAACAAAGAAGTCGTACAGATAGGCTCTGTCCTGCTGAACACGAAAACAAACAAAATTGTCAAGTTTCTGGACGATGAAACAGATGAAACATCATTCAAGGCGGAGTATTCGAGTCGTTGGCTTTCGCCTGACCCTTTGGCGGAAAAATATCCGTGGATAAGCCCGTATGTGTTTTGCTCTAATAATCCGGTCAGATGGGTCGATTTGAGAGGGGATAGTATTTCATTAGCAGGAATACAACTACTAGATCAAGCGATCAATACTAATTATACCCAAACAATTGTAAATGATTTGCAATCTCAAACAGGGTTGACGATTACAGTTTCAGCAAATGGAACAATGTCATATGCAAAGGATGCAAATGGGAACCCTGTAATAACAACGACAACAGATGCAAATGGAAATACGATTCAGGCAGGCAGCGCAACAGCAAGAACTTTAATGACAGGAGCAATGGATCATCAGGACATGGTAACAGTAACTCCGGGAAGAACATCAGGTGTACCTCCCGGAACAAACACAATAGGATTAAACTTTAAACAGATAGACGGATTCATAAATGGCACTGTTAATATGGATAATAGAACTCTTGGGTGGGGAATGACAGTAATGCATGAACTTTACCATACCCAAATAGGGGGCGGTTTACCGGATTCTCCGTTTAATCCGGGTCCGGTAGTTACTCAAATGAATATCATTCGATCGGAACTAAACACAAAAGGAGGAAATTATGGGCAAAGAATGGATTATTATGCAGCTCCGTTAGGGAGTAATATGTATATACCTTTCGATATAGTTTCTAAAGGATTGATTAGTTCTGGGATTATTCCAAGTGCTCCAAAATTTATAAGATTCCGTCCATGAAAAAAATATTTTGTTTAATATTATACTGTTTTTCTTGTTATATTGTAATACAAGCACAGTCAGATTGCGGACAAGATTCTATTAAATACTTGATTGCTTACGATTATATTGTAAATGATTTTGTAACAAAAGGAGAAATAGTGATGGTATCAGATTCCATTATTGATTTGGACAGATATTGGTTTTCTGAAGAACTCAAAAATTTTCCTGAAGAGCAGAGAAAAATGAATCAATATCGTGTAAATAAAGGATTCGTTTGGTCTGATCCTTTTTATTCTTCTTGTATAACCTCCATGTTTCCTATAAAAGAGATATTGCCAAACCGCATATTGTTTTTTTCACAAATAGAAGATAATATTCTATTGGCAGATCTTCTTCCACTAAACAGATATAATCCATATATAAAACAATCAGACAGATTTAATTATGCCAAAATGACTTTTCAAAATATGGGGCGAATTTATTTGTTTATTTTTTGCGGTGACGGTAATCTCAAGGCGACTTTTAGTCGTGAGATAATTTATGATTAGCTTTTGCAAGTTTATGTTTCGAATGACTCGAAACTGTATAAAACTTATCCTTTTGGTCGGCGTAGCGTGTAAAAGATGAACAACACACGCTGGGCATAGTAATCCTGTTATATCGGGTTAAAAACAAAGCCAAGTTTTGTAAAACGGATGGAAGAAATAATATAAGAAGAAAAAAACGAAACAATGCAATTTAAACATGAATGTTGTAGTTGACGCAAGTGGCGCGATCATACAGAAAAATCAATACTACCCGTTCGGGATGAGTTTTGCGGATGGCCTTTTACCACCCGGCTGTTGAGATATTTTGTAACTCCCAAAAGATAGAAACATGAAAAAGATTTGGATTTTTATCATGGCATTTTTTCTGTTAAATCAAATAAATGGACAGACTAAAAACCAATTAGATGATATGATTATTTCAAGCCTCAATTCATTTACTGCAGAGAGTAACGCCTTTGTAAAACAAGGTATTGTCATAGCTGACACAATTCATCATTATATTCTTAAGGATGGACTACCTTTAATTTTCCCTTATAGTAGTCTGAAAAATGTTACTTTTTTCAGTTTAGAGAATATGGAGGGATTGCCTAATTCATTCAAAAAAAACAGAATAAAGGGATAAGCGTTTTTTTTGTATACACGCGCTTGACTGATAATCAACTTGTTATTACAGTATCTCATGATAGCGTTAGACGAAAAAAGAAAAATCATATCAATATAATAACAGGATTTCATTGGGGCGTTTTTACCTATGATTATTCTTGTGAAAATCAACAATGGATATTAATTGAAACAAAGTATGGAGGAATCTAAAATGAAAAATGTTGTTTTTGTAATAATATTGTTGTTTTCTTTAAATATCTCTGCCAATACTCAAGAAAAATATTACTCAACGTATGATTTTATCAATTCAATGTTGAGAGATGAAACTCCTTTGAGTTTCAAAGATGCTGTTTTTGCAACAGAAATTGCGTATTCTGAAAATGATATTGATGTCGAAGATTTGTATAATGAAATTGACGTTTTGGTTAGATTGGTCAGAATTATTTCTAATTCCGATTTGATAACCTACGAGAAAAAAGACAAGGATATTGTAGTAAAACACGCAGGTATTTTTAGAGTAATGAATGATAGTGTTATTATTCCTCTTGATTCAACTCATGTTTTTATTCATAGCCCATATACTTACAATTTCGACGACCCGTTCGGACAAAAAGACTGGTCGAGTATGTTTGTCTCGAAACTATTGAAAACAGGAAAGGGCAACTGCCATTCACTGCCGTATCTTTACAAAATATTAGCCGATGAATTAGAAATTCCCTGTTATTTAGCTTTTGCCCCCAATCACATTTATATCAAGTCGTATGCAGAGAGTACAGGCTGGTACAATACGGAACTTACCAGCGGAACATTTCCTGTTGACGCATGGATTATGGCTTCGGGCTATATCAGTATAGATGCCGTACACAACGGATTGTACATGGACACTTTAAGTACAAAGCAAGCCGTCGCAAACTGCCTTGTGGATTTGGCGCACGGCTATCAACAGAAATTCGGCGGAGAAAATCCGGACTTTGTTATAAAATGTTGTAATACGGTATTGGAATATCACCCTGTCAATGTCAATGCCATGCTTACCAAAGCCGAAGCGCAAAAACATTATATTGATTTGCAAATGAAAAAGCAAAACGTAAAAAAAGCGGAACCCCTTTTTGCAGATACTACAATCGCTAAAATGTATTCTGACATGGAACAAACATATGTCCAATTACACCAATTAGGCTACAGACGAATGCCCGAAAAAATGTATCTGGAATGGATTAGTTTATTGAAAAACGAGCCGGGTAAATATATAAACAAGAGTATTCAATATAAATGATTGAGGCACAGAAAAAAGACAAAAAATAACAGCAAAAAAACTGTAATCAACGAGCAGTTTGTAGCGTCAGGAGGGGTGTCTCCATGCAGACAATTTAGTGAGAATTTGGAAGTTTATTCTTCATGGCAAATTCAGTGAACTCCGCCCGAACGCCGGACCACCGGACATTGTATGCAAGCGGGCGACAGTGCGGTGGATAAAGGATAGAGTATCAAAATGTTAGAAATAAGTGACCATACTCTTCGCTCGTGCGGGTTCGTAACCCATGCGCCATTAACGGCACACTGATTACAAATCGGCGCGAATAAGGGGGATATGAATTATCAATAAAGGTAGAATAATAGGGCAAAACAGGTTCTGTCCGTTTTCGATTAAAAAATCTACTTTTTTTGTAGAAGCAAAAAATAATATTACCTTTATCACTGTATCAATTTCCGAAACGGGTATAACGGTATGTAATATTTTAGAATTGTCAAATCATTATAAATAAAACGATTATGGGGAGCTATGTTTGCGCCCGTCCCATTCATCCGGGCGAAATTTTGAAAGAAGAAATCGAATATCGCGGCATATCGCAAGGCAAACTTGCCGCACAAATGGGAATGCCGTACAAAATGCTGAATAACATATTGAACGAACACCGACCGCTAACGCCGACAACGGCAATGTTGTTTGAAGCTGCATTGGGAATACCGGCGGATATGTTGATTGGTATGCAAACAGACTACAATATGCGTATAATCAAACAAGACAAATCCTTTGCCTGCCGCCTTGCTGAAATACGTAAAGCGGCGGCGGTGTTTTAATAGATTTTAGAAATCGCCTGATCCATTCTTATGATAATATTGACAGTTCGATTGTTTGGGTTATTCTCAAAAAGCATTTGCCGATTCTAAAAGAAGAAATTGAAAATTCTATATGATTATCGGATGTTGCACCTATCTATCCCCCAAGTGGGATGTAAAAATGTAATATTCGTTTTTTTGAAAAATCCGTTCCGGAAAATGTTGTTTTCCGTCCCGTCAGGGACAACATATTGGTAGAATGGAGAATTCCGCCGGAGACCAAAGTCCCGTCAGGGACGTAATGTGAAGAAGAAAACATTTTGTCCCTGACAGGACAAAGGGTGAAGGGATGTGGTGTTTTCTACCGATATAATGTCCCCGGCGGGACAAAAAAGACGAATATTTTGAAACATTGACACATTTTTTGCCTCTCCCTGCAGGGAGAGGCGGGCATAACATCCGATAATCATTAAATTCTATTAATAAAGTAATATGAAAGTAAAAACTTATTTTAATATAATAATAACTCTTGTCATTATTCTTTTTGCTTCATGCGGCAAAAGTAACGAAAAAATAAAAAACGATGAGTTGTTAGTCTTTAGTTTTGAGCGTTATGGCGGTGATAATGGATTAAGCGAAAACTTGGAAATTAAAGCAGATTCTACATATTATTTCATTAGTTGTTATGAATTATTTGGTACAGGAAAACCCAAAAGCTACCAAACGACAATTAAAACTTCTGATAAACAGTGGAATGATTTGACAAGAACTTTTAACTTGGAAACTTTTACAAAAATCAAGGATGGGCCATGTCGTGCTTGTGCTGATGGATATGATGAAACATTTTCCTTTACCGAAGTTGATACAACTTACTCAATTTCCAATGGAAATGCTGATGAACATTTTCAACAAATGCAAGCCTTTTTTGATTTAATTTTTGAACAGATAGAAAATTTTGAACGCATTGCAGATTTTTGATAATGCCCTTCCGTATAATTGAGAGAGACTAATACCGGCACATAACGTTCGGTGATTCGGCGTCAAACAGGGTATCTGTTCGTTTTTTATGAAATTACCCTGTCTTTATTATGAAAGTATCGAAAAATTACCCCTTCTTTATGAAAAAAACAGTTTCGACTGTTGAATCTGCCCTATTATCCGACGTCTCAAATTGAACCGTATTTGGATTTTTTATTCAGTAATTGAGTCGCTTATCGGTAAAATTGTTTTGAAATAACGAAGTCCGGTATTATTCCGGAAAAAGAGATCGAAATTCTCCTTCTTTTTTTGTAATATCCTCATAATTCTTTCTTTTCGAATAAGAAAAAGAGTAATTTTGTCGGTCGAAAAAAATTTTCGTCCGGCAGTGTACTTTTCAAATATAAAATACTGATAAACAATATATTACTAATTTATAAAACACTATGAGTAACAAAAAAGAACCCTTGTTCTCAGAATTTCCGCCCGTTTCGACCGGGAAATGGATGGAAAAAGTAATGACAGACCTGAAAGGAGCTGATTTTCAAAAAAAACTTGTTTGGAAAACGAATGAAGGATTTTCGGTAAACCCGATGTATCGTGTGGAAGATATCGCCGATGTGCAAACCGCGGATTCATTACCGGGAAAATTTCCGTTCGTTCGCGGAACCAAAAGCGACAACGACTGGTCTGTCCGCCAAGAGATTATCGCCCCCACGTTTGAAGCGGCAAACAAAAAAGCGCTCGATGTTTTGAACAAAGGCGTTAATTCGCTCGGATTCAAAATCGCGGCCGATGATGTCACTTCCGAAAATATTGAGACCTTATTAAAAGGTATTCATCCCGAATGTGTCGAACTGAACTTTAAAACCTGTCGTTTGGCATCGGTTAAATTAATCGATATTTTATACCGTTATTTTATCGCTGTCAAAGCAGATCTCAATAAAGTGAAAGGATCTGTCAATTTCGATCCTTACGGACGCATTCTCCGCAAGGGATCAGATACGGAAAATATGCTTGATTCAGCTGCCGACCTCATTAAAAAAAGTGCATTGCTTCCCCGATTTCGCGTCATCGGCGTCAATGCTTTTTTATTGAACAACGCCGGCGCTTACATTTCCCAAGAATTGGGCTTTGCCTTGGCGTGGGGAAATGATTGGATCAGGCGTTTGTCCGAAGAAAAAGAATTGTCGCCCGAAAAAATTGCCGGAAAAATCAAATTCAATTTCGGCGTCGGCTCCAATTATTTCATGGAAATTGCCAAATTTCGTGCTGCACGGATGTTGTGGGCCAATATCGTCGAAGCCTATCAACCGGAATCAACGGATGCCGCCAAAATGCAGATTCACGCCGAAACGTCCGAATGGAACATGACCGTTTTCGATGCCCATGTCAATCTGCTCCGCTCACAAACCGAAGCGATGTCGGCAACCATCGCCGGTGTCGATTCTCTGACCGTCACACCTTTCGACAAAACCTATCAACAACCGAATGATTTTTCGGAACGCATCGCTTGTAATCAACAATTATTGTTGAAGGAAGAATCCCATTTCGACAAAGTGACGGATCCTTCGGCAGGCTCCTACTATATCGAGACCTTGACGGTTTCCATCGCCGGACAAGCATGGAATTTATTCCTCGAAACAGAAGAAAAAGGCGGATTTTATGCCGCATTGAAAGAAGGATTTGTCCAAAAAACAATCAACGAAAGCAATGCAAAACGTCACGCTGCTGTGGCGAGCCGTCGCGAAATTTTGGTGGGAACTAACCAATATCCCAATTTCACGGAAGTTGCCAAAGATAAAATCAAAACATCCGACTCGAAAAACAATCTTTCAAACACCGAATTTGACGTTCTCGATTTCAGCCGGGCGGCAAGCGACTTCGAAGCCTTACGCTTAAGCACCGAGAAGTCGGGAAAACGTCCGAAAGCATTTATGCTGACCATCGGCAATTTGGCGATGCGTCTGGCCCGCGCCCAATTTTCCAGCAACTTCTTTGCCTGCGCCGGATACGAAGTGATCGACAATCTCGGATTCGATACCGTTGAAGCAGGCATTAAGGCAGGGTTGGACAAAAAAGCGGACATCATCGTGCTGTGTTCTTCCGATGAAGAATATGCGGAATCGGCTCCGAAAGCGTATCAAGCATTGGAAAACAAAGCCGTTTTGGTGGTTGCCGGCGCACCCGAATGCATGGAAGATTTGAAAGCCAAAGGGATCACGAATTTCATCCATGTACGCAGCAATGTGTTGGAAACATTGAAAGATTTTAGTAAAAATTTAGGAATTTAATAAATTTTGAACGCAAAGATGCAAAGTCACGAAGGCGCTAAGACTAAAATTGAATATGAAGAAATTGGAAGGACTATATTGAACTGTGCTTTTGAAGTACACAAAGAGTTAGAGCCGGGCCTATTAGAGTCAGTTTATGAGGAATGTCTTTGTGAAGAATTGAGAAATAAAGGATTGGAAGTTGAAAATCAAGTGTATCTTACTGTTTTTTATAAAGGAAAAAAATTAAACAAGAATTTTAGAATAGACATTTTAGTTGAAAATTGTGTGATATTGGAATTAAAATCCTCAGAATGCTTATATACAATTGATGAGGTACAATTAGTATCTTATATGAAATTGGCAAGAATGAAATTAGGCTATCTCATTAATTTTAATGAAATTCTATTGAAAAACGGAATAAAAAGAAAAGTAAACAATTATTTTATATAAGACTTAGTGTCTTCTTTGCGTCTTTGCATCTTTGCGTTAAAAAAACAACAATTATGAAAATCAATTTTAAAGATAAAAATCCGTTAAATATGATCAGTGATCAAACGGATGAAGCAAAACAATCGACAACAAATCAGGAAAAATGGCTTACTCCCGAGCAAATCGAAGTGAAGCCCGTCTATACAAAGGCCGATCTCGAAGATCTGGAACATTTGAACTATGTTGCAGGACTTTCGCCGTTTTTGCGCGGACCGTATTCGGGAATGTACGCCATGCGTCCGTGGACGATTCGTCAATATGCGGGATTTTCCACCGCCGAAGAAAGTAATGCGTTTTATCGCCGAAACTTGGCGTCGGGACAAAAAGGGTTGTCGGTGGCATTCGATTTGGCAACGCATCGCGGATACGATGCCGACCATGAACGTGTTGTGGGAGATGTCGGAAAAGCCGGTGTATCCATCTGTTCGGTCGAAGACATGAAAGTATTGTTCGACGGTATTCCGTTGAATAAAATGTCGGTATCCATGACCATGAACGGAGCCGTGCTTCCGATCATGGCTTTTTACATCAATGCCGGGCTGGAACAAGGCGCGAAATTGGAAGAAATGGCGGGAACCATTCAAAACGATATTCTGAAAGAATTTATGGTTCGGAACACCTATATTTATCCGCCGAAATTCTCCATGAAGATTATAGCCGACATTTTCGAATATACCTCGCAAAAAATGCCGAAGTTCAACTCCATTTCCATTTCCGGTTATCACATGCAGGAAGCGGGCGCCACAGCCGACATCGAATTGGCGTACACGTTGGCCGACGGGTTGGAATATTTGCGTGCGGGAATTAATGCAGGCATCGACATCGACGCTTTTGCACCCCGTTTGTCGTTCTTTTGGGCCATCGGGATGAATCACTTTATGGAAATCGCCAAAATGCGTGCGGCACGAATGCTATGGGCAAAAATCGTGAAACGGTTCAATCCGAAAAGTGAAAAATCATTGGCCTTGCGTACACACTCGCAAACGTCGGGATGGTCGCTGACCGAACAAGATCCGTTCAACAATGTCGGACGTACCTGCATCGAAGCCATGGGCGCCGTACTCGGACATACCCAATCGTTGCATACGAATGCGTTGGATGAAGCCATTGCTCTGCCGACGGATTTTTCGGCCCGGATTGCCCGAAATACACAAATTTACATTCAGGAAGAAACACAAGTGTGTAAAGAAATCGATCCTTGGGGAGGTTCTTATTATGTGGAATCTTTGACCGATGAATTGGCACATAAAGCGTGGGAGCATATTCAAGAAATCGAGAAGCTCGGCGGAATGGCCGCCGCGATTGAAACGGGAATTCCGAAACTCCGCATCGAAGAAGCTTCCGCACGAACTCAAGCACGTATCGACAGCGGACATCAAACGATTGTCGGGGTAAATAAATACCGGTTGGAAAAAGAAGATCCGATCGACATTCTGGAAATCGACAATACAGCCGTTCGCGAACAACAAATCGCACGGTTGAAAGCATTGAAAGCGAAACGCAACCAAAAAGAGGTGGACGCCGCATTGGAGGCCATCACCAAATGCGTGGAAACAGGCAGGGGCAATCTGTTGGAATTGTCGGTTGAAGCAGCGCGAGTGCGTGCCACGCTGGGGGAAATTTCGTATGCGTGCGAAAAAGTTGTCGGACGTTATAAAGCAGTCATCAGAACTATATCAGGCGTGTATTCATCAGAAACAAAACAAGATGCCGATTTTCAGAAAGCCTGTCAATTGGCCGAACAATTTGCGAAAAAAGAAGGTCGTCAACCGCGCATCATGATTGCAAAAATGGGTCAGGACGGACACGACCGGGGAGCAAAAGTAGTGGCAACGGGTTATGCCGATTGCGGGTTTGACGTAGACATGGGGCCGTTGTTTCAAACACCGGCGGAAGCCGCACGTCAGGCTGTGGAAAACGACGTGCATGTATTGGGAATTTCGTCTCTTGCCGCAGGTCATAAAACATTAGTCCCGCAAGTAATCGACGAGTTGAAAAAACTCGGGCGCGAAGACATATATGTCATTTGCGGCGGCGTTATTCCTCCGCAAGACTATGATTTCTTGTACAAAGCGGGAGTAGCGGCCATCTTCGGCCCCGGAACTTCGGTAGCCAAAGCTGCGGTGCAAATTCTGGAAATTTTGTTGCATGAGTAACATCATTTATCTTAATTTAAAAAAATGATTATCGAATGTTGTACCTGCCTACCCCCGCAGGGGGAGTGTAAAGAATGTAATATTCGTTTTTTTGAAAAATCCGGGACGGAAAATGTTGTTTCCGTCCCGTCTGGGACAGCATATTGGTAGAAAAGAGATTCCTTCGGTGACTAAAGTCCCGTCAGGGACGTAATATGAAGAGGAAAACCTTTTGTCCCTGACGGGACAGAGGGTGAAAGGGTGGTGTTTTTCTACCGATATAATGTCCCTGACGGGACAAAAAACAACGGATATTTTTTGAAACATCAACACATTTTTTACATTCCGCTTGCAGAGGTAACGGGGTATAACATCCGATTAGTTATTTTAAAAAAATGGATTGTCCTATACAGACAATCCGTTTTTGTCTGAAACAAGAATATTCCTTGTTGTGACAACAGAATGATTTTTGCACATTTCAGCAGATTATGTGCGGGAATTTTTCGTAAGCATATACAATAATGTATAAAAATTATTAAATTATAAACGGTAAAACGGATTTATTTAAACAGACGTTAAAATAATCATTAAAATGCTATCTATTAATAATTTAAAAACGAACGACCTCAATTAATATCTTCCTCAAAACAAGAAAATATTCGTAAAAAATCGTACCTTTGCATCAAAAAAATAAATACAAATCTATGAAACGAGAAATAAGATTAAGCTTGGTTTACCGGGATATGTGGCAATCTTCCGGCAAATATCAACCCAGGGTTGATCAATTAAAACAAATTGCGCCGGTGATTGTGGATATGGGCTGTTTTTCACGGGTCGAAACCAACGGAGGCGCATTCGAACAAGTCAATTTATTATACGGAGAAAACCCTAATGCGGCGGTCAGAGCATTTACCGCGCCGTTCAACAAAGTGGGCATCCAAACACACATGCTCGACCGCGGGTTGAACGGGCTGCGGATGAATCCCGTGCCGTCTGATGTCCGCAAATTGATGTATAAAGTCAAAAAAGCTCAAGGCGTGGATATAACCCGTATTTTCTGCGGATTAAATGATCCGCGTAATATCATTCCGTCCATTCAATATGCCAAAGAAGGCGGTATGATTCCGCAAGCGGCGTTGTGCATCACCTATTCGCCGATACATACCGCCGAATACTACATTCGTTTGTCCGAACAATTGATTGAAGCCGGCGCCGAAGAAATCTGCCTGAAAGACATGGCGGGAATCGGGCGTCCGTATACGATCGGTCAAATCATCAAAGGAATTAAAGATCGGCATCCACATATTCTTGTTGAATATCACGGACATTCGGGCCCCGGATTTTCCGTAGCCTCCATGATGGCCGCCGCCGAAAACGGGGTGGATATTTTGGATACGGCCATGGAACCGCTTTCCTGGGGAATGGTTCATCCGGATGTCATCACCGTCCAAGCCATGCTGAAAGATGCCGGTTACTTGGTGAAAGAAATCGACATGGATGCTTATATGGAAGCGCGTCGCCTCAATCAGGCATTTATAGATGATTTTCTGGGATATTTCATTGATCCGGGCAACAAAATCATGACTTCTTTGCTGGTCGGTTGCGGATTGCCCGGAGGAATGATGGGTTCGATGATGGCCGATTTGAAAGGAATGCACAATGCCATTAATCTGGCGCTTCGTCAACAAAAGAAAAACGAAGTCACGCTGAATAATCTGGTCGTTCAATTATTCAAAGAAGTGGGAAATATTTGGCCGATGTTGGGTTATCCGCCGTTGGTGACCCCTTTCAGCCAATATGTGAAAAATATTGCACTGATGAATATTTTTGCGGCGGCCAAAAACGAACCGCGTTTTTCCATGATCGACAAAGACAGTTGGAACATGATTCTGGGAAAAACCGGAAAGCTTCCCGGTCCTTTGGCTCCCGAAATCCTCGAATTGGCCAAAACAAACGGACTTGAATTTTATGAAGGAAATCCGCAATCCGCATTCCCGGATGAATTGGATCGTTTCCGGAAAGAAATGAAGGAAAACAATTGGGAGGAAGGCCCGGATCAGGAAGAATTGTTCGAATTTGCCATGCACGAACGTCAATATCGCGATTTGAAATCGGGCGCCGCTAAAAACCGGTTCAATCAAGAATTGGAAAAAGAAAAAGAAAAGGCGGGAACCCCCATTGTCGTGAAACGTCCGGTGGTGGAAGTCCCGATGTTCAGCGTCGAAGAAATAACGGCTCATTTTCCGGAAGCCAAACCCGTACATGCACCGTGCCGCGGACAGGTTTTGTGGCAATACGACATGACAGATGCCTCCACCGCTCCTTTTGAAGGCGCCGACATCAGAGCGCACGATAATCTTTGTTATATTCAAAACTATTACGGGATCGAACCGGTCAATGTGGGATATGGCGGAACCATTGTCGGAACCTATGTCAAACAAGGAGATATGGTACAAAAAGGTCAAATTCTGGCATTCATCAATTAATGTGCCGATAAAAAAGAGTACTGATTTTTGTTTAAAAGCAGGTTATTGTAATAATAGCCTGCTTTTTTTAATTCATGTTGTAATTTTCTTCTTCGATAGGCGACTAATAGAGAAAATAATCATTCAATGAGCGATTCGGGGCAAGAAGAAGCATTTATAGAACTTATCCGGAAGAATGAACGAATCATTTACAAAGTCTGTTCCTTTTACATTTCCGATGAGTTTCCGCTGGCAGATTTGTATCAAGAGACTGTCTGTAATTTATGGAAAGCATTTCCCAAATTCAGGAATGAATCTTCTATCTCCACATGGATTTACAAAATTGCATTAAACACCTGTATTTCGGGCATGAGAAAAGAGCTGAGACGTCCTGTTCATGTTTCGCTTGTTCATTTGCGGGAGCATTTTACAGAACCGGATTCATTGGAAGAAAATATCGCTGAAATGTATAAACAGATCTATCAATTGAAAACCCTTGAACGGGCAATCATATTGCTTTATCTCGAAGAAAAATCTTATTCTGAAATTGCCGAAATAACCGGCCTGACGGTATCAAACGTTGCCGTAAAACTGATGCGCATCAAAGAGAAATTAAAAAAAATGTCGAAACTCAAAAATTAAAATCAATGGAAATAGATGAATTAAAGAATGCCTGGTCAGTATTGGATAGTATATTAATGAAAAACAAGTCTCTTCAAAGTACCATCATCAAAGAGATGCTGCAATCCAAAGTGAATAAATCATTAAAACGATTGATTAATTTTGAATTAATGGGAGCTGTTATCTGTTTTATCATGTTTCCGGTTCTCTTTTTTATATGGGGAAAAATGAGGCATAATATATTTGCGGACATCACCATCTATGTCGGCGGTGTAATATTACTTATCGGTTGGGTTGCACAGCCTTACAAATTATTTTTATTATCGAAAATTGATTTTTCAAAAGCAATTGCCGAAAACGTCAGATTTGTACAACGATACAATCTTTTTATCAAAAAAGAAAAAATGTATACGTATAGTATCATTCCGATAGTCTTCGGTTTGGTATTCGTTGCATTTGGAAGTTTCGGAAAAATAGAAATCTGGAGATGGGCAGCTGTTATATCTGGCCTTGTTTTTACTGCATTGATGTCATTTTGGCAATATAGAAAGATTTATAATGCTAATATTCAATCTATTATGCACAGCCTTGACGAATTGAAAGAAATCGGGGAATAAAAAGAAATGCTGTTGTAAGGCTTAGGGCGGCAAAATCACGCAGTGATTATACCCATACCCCTTATTTTCTAAAAGCTACCTTAATAGCTGATGCAAAATCAATTAACCTGCCCTTATTCCTACTTTGACAATGCGTCACCCTAAAAAAGTCCGTATGGACTTTAACATTGATAACCCCATGCAAACGTAGTGCAGCTTGGGGTTGTTAATGTACCTCT
>JGI24699J35502_11133978_pt1 | contig 22406 bp, 21 predicted proteins | sample TergutMp193P4_FD_35502 | JGI IMG/M metagenome (IMG submission 35502)
GCAAAAAACAACACAAAAAGATAACATCAACGGGATGAAAAAACTGACAAAAGATTCGTTTTGTATGTGCAATAAAGGGGGAAAAATCAGTTTCACGGATTCAGGAAAGAATACCTTTGTGGACAGTGAATAATTTTCCGTCACTGTAAGCGGCAGCTGCTGTCAATCCGGGTGCACCGGTATCGGAGCGGTAGACCTCTATTCTTTCATTCAGGACGAAATGAAAGCCGGCAGGTTTTCTTCCGGGTATTGGGAAGACCTGACCAAAACTTATGACTTTAATCGATCAATAGTGATTTTTTGTTTACATTTGCATTCATAAGAAAGAGCCGGATGTCTTTATTCAAATGATGATCAAAAAACAACGTTTGTCTTCTTGGGCTTGGGTACCTTCCCTTTATTTCATGGAAGGGCTGCCGTACGTCATGGTAATGAGCGTATCTGTTGTTTTGTACCAACGGTTGGGAATGAGCAATGCCGATATTACCTATTACACCGGTTGGCTGTACCTCCCTTGGGTTATCAAACCGTTTTGGAGTCCTTTCGTCGATTTGCTGAAAACAAAACGGATGTGGATTGTTTCCATGCAGCTCCTTATCGGTGCGGCTTTAGCGGGTGTTGCTTTTACGATTCCCGCTTCATTTTACATCCGGGCAAGTCTGGCTTTTTTCTGGCTGACGGCTTTTGCTTCGGCAACCCATGATATTGCCGCCGACGGATTTTACATGCTGGCATTGGATGAACACGATCAATCGTTTTTCGTCGGTATCCGTTCTTCGTTTTTTAAACTATCCGTCATGTTCGGGCAAGGAACGTTGATTTACATTGCCGGTATGCTGGAAGAATCCGCCCGATTGTCGAACCTGTTCGGAACAAAACACATTCCGTATGTCTGGTGTTTGATTTTTTTCTTTACGGCCGGACTGTGCATCGCTTTTTTCCTGTATCACCGTTTCATTCTTCCCAAACCGGCATCTGACAGGCCACAGAAAAATATTACGGCCAAACAATTAGCCGTCGGATTTTTACAAACCGGCATTTCATTTTTCCGGAAAAAAGGAATCGTTCCCGCTGTGTTGTTTTTGTTTTTATTCCGTTTTGCGGAAGCTCAAATCACAAAATTAATCCCGCTCTTTTTACTCGACAAACGCATCAACGGCGGTTTGGAATTGACCACCAAAGAGGAGGGACTCACTTACGGAACCATCGGCGCCGTTTCTCTGGCGCTCGGCGGAATTTCAGGTGGAATCGCCATTGCCAAAAAAGGATTGAAATATTGGATTTGGCCGATGGTATTGAGTCTTAACCTGCCGAATTTGGTGTATATTTATTTATCTCAATTTCAACCTCAAAATTTATTTTTGATCAATGTGGCGGTCGGAATCGAACAATTCGGATACGGATTCGGATTTACCGCTTACACGATGTTTATGATATACTTTTCGATCGGGGAAAACAAAACAACGCATTATGCCATTTGTACCGCTTTCATGGCATTGGGCATGATGCTTCCCGGTATGATGGCCGGAAAAATACAGGAACGGATCGGTTATCCGGATTTCTTCGTTTGGATTATGATTTGTACCATCCCGTGTTTCATAATCACCGCTTTTCTGAAAATCGATTCCGGATTCGGGGAAAAAACGGAAAACAAAAGGAATGCGGAAATGCGTTGACAACATGAAAAATTCTTGGTGATGCAAAAAGTCAACCGGGTTTTTCAAACAATAAGTTTTATTAGTACATTTGTACCCGGATTGTAATCTCCACATTACAAAATGAGTTCGATAATAGAACATAGAGGTATCATTCAGGAAGTTTTCCCGGATAAAGTAATGGTGCTGATTGAACAAACATCGGATTGTTCCGGTTGTCAAGCCAAGTCAATTTGTCACGCTTCAGATAAAAAAGACAAATTAATCGAAGTGACCACATTATCCGTCAACGATTTTAAAAAAGACGAAGCCGTCAATATACAAGGAAAAAGTTCATTGGGATTACTTGCCGTGTGGTACGCATTTGTGTTGCCCCTGATATTGATGTTTGTTCCTTTATTGATCCGAAATATTCGTCAAAATGAAGCAATTGCAAGCCTTACGGCTTTGAGCATATTGGCGGTTTATTATTTGATGCTGTATGCCTGCCGAAAAAAACTCAAACAAAAATTCATTTTTAACATTCAAAAAATAATCTGAATGGATTTGATTTTATCGGCTGTTATTTCGCTTGGAGTCATCGGGGCTGTAGGAGCCGTTGTTTTATATTTTGCTTCCCGGAAGTTTAACGTATATGAAAATCCGGGCATCGGTTTGGTCAATGACGTTTTACCCGGCGTGAATTGCGGAGGATGCGGATTTCCCGGATGCAAAGGTTTTGCCGAAGCTTGTGTCAAAGCAGATTCATTGGACGGATTATTTTGTCCGGCAGGTGGCATGGAAGTCATGAGTAAGGTCGCCGGGATTCTGGGCCGGGAAGTTCAGTCCGCCGTTCCGATGATTGCGGTTGTGCGGTGCGCCGGATCTTGTGAACAAAGACCGCACGTCAATATATACGACGGTGTGCTATCTTGTGCAATTGCCGCATCTCTTTACGGCGGCGAAACCGGATGCACGTATGGATGTTTGGGATTCGGGGATTGCGTCGAATCTTGCCTGTTCGATGCCATCCATATAAATGCTCAAACCTTGTTGCCCGAAGTGGTGGAAGATGCCTGCGCTTCTTGCGGAGCATGTGTGAAAGCTTGTCCGAAAAACATCATCGAACTGCGCAAAAAAGGTCCGAAATCCCGTCGTATTTTCGTTTCCTGTGTCAATAAAGACCAAGGCGCCGATGCCCGAAAGGAATGTAATGTAGCGTGTATCGCCTGCGGAAAATGCGAAAAGGTTTGTGCATTCGATGCCATCACCATCGAAAATAATCTGGCGTACATCAAATTCAATAAATGCACGCTTTGTCGTAAATGTGTGAAGGTATGTCCGACCCATGCCATCCCGGAAGTGAATTTTCCGCCTGAAAAGGAAAAACCGCCGGTGACCGTCGAAGAAAATGAAATCCGAAATTAATCGAATCCGATTTTTAAATTTTAACTTCACAGCATGTTGAAAACATTTCGTCTCGGAGGGATTCATCCGCAGGAAAATAAACTTTCCGCCGGAAAAAAAATCGAAACATTGCCGACACCCGGACAAATTGTCATTCCGTTGTCGCAACACATCGGGGCACCTGCCGTCGCCGTGGTACAAAAAGGAGATGCCGTGAAAGCAGGAACATTGATTGCCAAGGCAAACGGGTTTGTTTCCGCCGGCATTCATTCGTCTGTTTCGGGAATCGTCGTGAAAATTGATGATATCACGGATGCAAGCGGATACCGGAAACCCGCTGTTTTCATCAAAGTGGAAGGAGACGAGCCGGAACCGTTTATCGATCAAAGTCCCGGATTAAATAAAAATATAACATTATCCTCGGAAGAGATCATCCGGAAAATAGCCGACGCCGGCATTGTGGGAATGGGAGGAGCGACATTTCCCACACACATCAAGCTGACGCCTCCGTCGGATAAAACGGCTCAACTATTGATTATCAACGGAGTGGAATGCGAGCCGTATCTTACATCCGATCATGCGTTGATGCTTGAAAAAGGGAATGAAATCATGGTCGGCACTCAATTGTTGATGCGGGCGCTGAAAGTCAAACGAGCCGTTATCGGCATCGAAAACAATAAAAAAGACGCCATTGTTCACCTAAGCGATTTGAGTAAAAATTACGACGGAATAAAAATTTGTCCGCTGAAAGTCAAATACCCTCAAGGCAGTGAAAAACAATTGGTGGATGCCGTCATCAAACGCCGAATCGGAAGCGGCAAGCTCCCGATAGAGGTCGGAGCCGTGGTGCAAAACGTCGGAACCGCTTTTGCCGTTTACGAGGCCGTTCAAAAAAACAAACCATTGTTCGAGCGTATCGTTACCGTTACAGGAAAGGGAATCAAAAATCCGTCGAATTACCGGGTGAAAATCGGAACACCGGTCAACGAATTGATCACAGCCGCAGGCGGAATTTCCGAAAACACCGGAAAAATCGTCGGCGGAGGCCCGATGATGGGTAAAGCCCTTGTCAATGCCGAGGTGCCCGTAACCAAAGGATGTTCGGGGATATTGGTTTTACCGGGGGAAGAAACTGCCCGGAAAGAAAGACGAAATTGCATCCGTTGTTCCAAATGTGTTTCCGTTTGTCCGATGGGGCTTTCCCCTTATTTGTTGATGACCGTCTCCGAATTTTCGGTTTGGGATAAAGCAAAAAGCGAATGCATCACCGATTGCATCGAATGCGGTTCCTGCAGTTATACCTGTCCCGCAAACAGGCCGTTGTTAGACTATATCCGGCTGGGGAAAAACAAAGTTCAGGCACACGGTGTATCGCGCATCGTATAGAGTAGTTTTTATTTTATGGAAAATAAATTATTAATATCTCCTTCTCCTCACATTCACGGAGGCGACAGTATTGCGAAAAATATGTACGGCGTCTTGATTGCCTTGATTCCTGCATTTCTTGTTTCTCTGTATTATTTCGGAATCGGCGCTTTGCTCGTAACTGTAGTATCTGTCGGAAGTTGTGTTTTGTTCGAATTGTTGATACAAAAATATTTGATGAAAATTAACCCGTCGGTATGCGACGGATCGGCAATCATCACCGGTGTATTGCTTGCTTTTAACCTGCCGTCGAATTTACCGTTGTGGATTGTCGTCATCGGAGCTTTAGCAGCCATCGGCGTCGGAAAAATGACATTCGGAGGGTTGGGAAACAATATTTTCAATCCGGCTTTGGTAGGACGAGTGTTTCTGCTGATTTCTTTTCCTGCGCAAATGACCGTCTGGCCGAAACCGGTCGAAACAAGATGGATTTTTTTCCCGACCGTTCCCGACGGAATCGACGGACTGACGGGCGCTACTCCGCTGGCCATGATTAAAGGGCATTTCGGACATCTTCCCGATTATTTGGACATGCTTCTCGGAAATACCGGAGGAAGTTTCGGGGAAGTCGGCGCCGGTGCATTGATTCTGGGATTGATTTTTATGCTTTGGAGAAAAATCATCACGTGGCATATCCCGGTATTTACGGTACTGACGGTTGCGGTTTTCACCGGCATCATGCATGCGGTCAATCCGCAAGAATATGCATCTCCGCTGATTCACGTTCTTTCGGGCGGATTATTGCTCGGCGCTATTTTCATGGCAACCGATTATGTCACTTCACCCATGAGCAAAAACGGCATGATCGTTTACGCCGTCGGAATCGGCATTTTAACTTCTGTGATCCGTTTGTTCGGAGTCTATCCGGAGGGTGTGTCTTTCGCCATTCTGATCATGAATGCTTTTACGCCGCTGATCAACACATACATTAAACCTAAACGATTCGGGGAGGTCGCGAAAAATGGCTAAAATTCAATCATCTCTTTTAAACATGTTCCTGTCTCTTACGATTATATGCGTTGTTGCAGGATTTCTTGCGGCGGCATTAAACAAGGTGACCGAAAAACCGATCAAAATATCCCGAAAAGCGAAACTCGAAAATGCCGTCAAAGAAGTGGTTCCCGCTTTCGACAATTCTCCTTCGGATGAAGCGTATTACGGCGTTGTCGGTGAAGACTCGTTAAAAATCTACCCGGCCAAAAAAGGCGGAAATTTGGTGGGTGTGGCCGTAGAAAGTCGTTCGATGAAAGGATTCGGCGGAAAAATCAGCCTCATCGTAGGATTCGATCCACAAGGAAAAATCATCAATTATGTTGTATTGAATCATGCCGAAACTCCCGGATTGGGATCCAAAATGGACAGCTGGTTCAAAACGGATAAAAACAAACAGAGCATTATCGGAAAAGAATTGTCGAAAGGCAATTTGAAGGTTTCCAAAGACGGCGGGGATGTGGATGCCATTACCGCATCAACCATTACTTCCCGTGCATTTTTAGATGCCGTGAATCGTGCATATACTGCCTATTCAGGAAAAAATACGGACGGTGTTTCCGGCGCTTCCGCAACCGACGCAACCACCGGCGCCACTCAACAAACAAAGTAAAGATCAATAATAAATCTAAAAATCCCGATTTTTGACTTTAAAAATAAACCAATCGATGAAAAGCAATTATCTGAAAACATTCACAAACGGTATTCTCAATGAAAACCCCGTTTTCGTGCTGTTGCTGGGAATGTGTCCGACGCTGGGAACCACGTCATCGGGTCCTAACGGCATGGCGATGGGGCTTGCCACCATGTTTGTACTGACTTGTTCCAACGTGGTGATTTCCTCATTGAAAAACCTGATTCCCGACCAAGTCCGTATTCCGGCTTTTATTGTAGTCATCGCGACCTTCGTCACGGTGGTGCAAATGTGTATGGAAGCGTATGTCCCGGCATTGTATGCAAGTTTGGGATTATTTATTCCGTTGATCGTGGTCAATTGCATCGTATTGGGACGCGCCGAAGCTTTTGCCGCCAAAAACGGCATATTTTCGTCCATGCTCGACGGATTGGGAATCGGAGCGGGTTTCACTCTTGCGTTGACGCTGCTCGGAAGCGTGCGCGAACTGCTCGGCACCGGCAAATTATTCAATAAAGTCATCTATCCCGAACATTTCGGTTCGTTGATTTTTGTATTGGCTCCCGGCGCATTCATCGCCCTCGGCTATTTGATCGTAATTGTCAACAAGTTGAAAAGCAAAAGCAAAAAATAATCCGGACTTATCACTCAACTCTTAACTCTCAACTCTCAACTCTTAACTCTTAACTCTTAATTCTTAACTCTTAACTAAAAAAATGGAATATATGTTAATATTCGTAGCCGCAGTTTTCGTCAATAACATTGTGTTGGCGCAGTTTCTCGGGATTTGTCCGTTTTTGGGGGTATCGAAAAAAGTAGAAACGGCTGTCGGCATGTCGGCTGCCGTGGCTTTTGTCATGACGATTGCCACGTTGGTTACTTTTTTGATGCAAAAATATGTGTTAAACCCGATGCATTTGGAGTTTATGCAAACCATCAGTTTTATTCTGATCATTGCGGCATTGGTGCAGATGGTGGAAATTATTTTGAAAAAAGTTTCGCCGGCACTGTATCAGGCATTGGGTGTTTTTCTTCCTCTGATTACGACTAACTGTACGATTTTGGGTGTAGCCATCATTGTCATTCAAAAGAACTTCGATTTGCCGACCGCTCTTGTATATGCCGTTTCCACCGCCGTCGGATTCGGATTGGCTTTGATCTTGTTTTCCGGTATCCGCGAACAATTGAATTTGACGAAAATCCCCCAAAGCATGGCGGGAACTCCGGTCGCACTGATTGTTGCGGGTATTTTAGCCATGGCGTTTATGGGATTCGCAGGAATTGTGAAATAGCCGAAAAGGATATTAACACAAAGAGGATGTCCCGGTAAAACCGGTCATCCTCTTGTTGCTTTAAGTACATGACAACATCTAATTTATACTATTTTAAACGCAAAAATGCACAGACACAAAGTCACAAAGAATTTAAACTTCGCGTCTTTCCACCTTTGCGCCTTGGCGTTTAAAAATATAAACTATTTTTTACGACATACTTATATCAAATACGTTATTTTAATTCAGCCAACGCTTTTTTTACACGGCGCATAGCTTCTTTCAAATTGTCTTCCGACGTCGCATACGAAAAACGGATACAATCGGGAGCACCGAATGCTGCGCCGCCGACCGAGGCAACGTGACCATCTTCAAGCAAATACATCGCCAATTCGCCGACATCTTTAATTTCTTTCCCGTTCGGCGCTTTTTTACCGAAATAGGAACTGCATTCGGGGAAAATATAGAATGCTCCGTCGGGAACATTGACCTTGAACCCGGGAATTTCTTCGGCTAATCCGACGATCAAGTCGCGACGACGTTGAAAAGCCGCGCACATTTCTTTTACGCAATCCTGAGAACCGGTATAAGCTGCTTCCGCCGCTTTTTGAGCCACCGAACAAGGTGCCGAAGTATATTGGCTCTGGAGTTTGTTGCACGCCGCCGAAATCCATTGCGGAGCGGCAATGAACCCGATGCGCCATCCTGTCATCGCGTATGCTTTCGAAACTCCGTTCACAACCACAACACGGTCTCTTACCTTTTCAAACTGAGTGATGCTTTGATGTCCGCCGATGTAACTGATATGTTCGTAAATCTCATCCGAAATGATGATGATATTCGGGTATTTAGCCAACACATCCGCTAATCCTTTCAATTCCTCTTTGGAATAAACGCTTCCCGAAGGATTGGAAGGAGAACAAAGAATCAATGCTTTTGTTCTGGGAGTAATGGCGGCTTCCAATTGAGCGGGCGTAATTTTGAAATTCTGTTCGATGCCGGCGGTAATAACCACATTCTTTCCTTCGGCCAGTTTTACCATTTCAACATAACTCACCCAATAAGGAGCGGGAATGATTACTTCATCGCCCGGATTGACAATACTTAAAACAACGTTGCAGATCGATTGCTTCGCTCCACCTGACACTACGATTTGTTCGGGTTTATAATCCAATCCGTTTTCATTTTTCAGTTTCGCACAAATCGCTTTCCGCAATTCGGGGTATCCCGGAACCGGCGAGTAAAATGAAAAATTATTATCTACAGCCTTTTTTGCTGCTTCCTTTATATGTGCCGGAGTGAAAAAATCGGGTTCTCCCACACTTAAATTGATCACATCAACCCCCTGCGCTTTCAACTCTGCGCTTTTTTGAGACATCGCCAATGTTTCTGACGGTGACAATGCTGCTAAACGTTCTGAAACTGAGTTCATTGAATTGTCTTTGATTAATGATTATATATATTCAGGATACAAAGAAAGTGATTTCACAAACATAAAGAAAGTATTTTGCCCGTTTTTTTCTGAAAAAAGTATCGAATCAGGATTTATATTTTAACAAAAGGACAGAAATCGAGGCATTTGGATTTCATAATGATAATTTATGCTTATATTCACGGTAAATGAGTAAACAAGTAAACGAGTAGACGAATCAAATGCACCCGGTATGCATTTGCGTACGAGAAGGCGTTTTTAAATTAAATGTATATCTTTGTCTGTAAATTCGGATAAAATGACATGATGATGTTATCTTATCCGTCCGGAAATAAACAGATGTAATTTATGGGAACAGCAATGAGAGATACCAGAGATACCGTAGAGATTTATTGTAAAAACACCGATCAAAGAATGGCGGTTCCGGTTGGTTCGGATTTATTGTCAGTGTATAAATCAATGGATTTTAAACTTCCGTATCAGATTGCCAATGTAAAGGTCAATAATAAAACGGAAGGCCTTTCGTATCATGTATATAACAAAAAGACCGTTGAATTTGTGGATATCACCGATTCGTCGGGGATGCGCACGTATGTGCGGTCTTTGTGTTTTATCCTTTACAAAGCCACCGTAGATTTGTTTCCCGGAAGCAAATTGTATCTTGAACATCCCGTATCGAAAGGCTATTATTGTAACATTGAGTTGGACAGGCCGTTGACGGAAGAAGATGTGCTTCGGATTAAAAAAAGAATGCAGGAAATCATTGATGCGGATATGCCGTTTAAGCGGGTGGAGGCTTATACCGAAGAGGCCATCGAATTGTTTCGGCAGCGGGAAATGCATGACAAGGTTTTGTTGTTGGAAACTGTCGGAACATTGTATACGCATTATTACATTCTGGATGATCAAATTGATTATTATTACGGGAGTTTAGTGCCGTCGACCGGATATGTTTATTTGTTCGACATCATCAAATACAACGGCGGAATATTGCTTGTCATTCCTCACCGGAACGTTCCGACAAGACTGGAAGAAGTGACGGAACAACCGAAAATGATGGAGATATTTCAGGAAAATCTTAAATTTAACAAAATTTTAGGATTGAATAATATCGGCGATCTGAATGAAATGATTTCTCAAAAGGAAAAGATTTCCGAATTAATTAAAGTCTCGGAAGCATTACACGAAAAAAAAATTGCACGGATCGCGGAAAACATTGCGACGAGAAACGTGAAGGTCGTATTGATCGCCGGACCGTCTTCTTCGGGAAAAACAACCTTCAGTAAGCGGTTGTCCGTGCAATTGATGACTACTTTGAAGTATCCCGTGGCCATTTCGTTGGATAATTATTTTGTGGATCGTGACAGAACGCCGTTGGACGAGTTCGGGGAATACGATTACGAATCGTTGTATTCATTGGATTTGGAATTGTTCAACAGCAATTTGGAACAGTTGGTCAATGGAGAAGAGGTACTGATGCCGACCTATAATTTTGCCACCGGCAAGCGTGAATATAACGGCGAGAAACTTCAAATAAAAAAGGATTCGGTCATTATTCTGGAAGGCATTCATGCTTTAAATCCCGAACTGACGAATCATATATCCGATGATGCGAAATATAAAGTTTACGTTTCGGCTTTGACGACCATCTCCATTGATGATCATAACTGGATTCCGACAACCGACAATCGGTTGTTGCGGCGGATCATCCGGGATTTCCGTTTCAGGGGATATTCCGCACAAGAAACCATTTCCCGGTGGGACAGTGTACGCCGGGGAGAGGAAAAATGGATTTTTCCGTATCAGGAAAATGCCGATGCCATGTTTAATTCGGCTTTGTTGTTTGAATTGCCGATTTTGAAAAAATTTGCCGAGCCGATTCTGGAAGAAGTTCCTCAAAATCATTCCGAATATGCCGAAGCGCATCGTTTGCTGAAATTTTTACGGTATTTCATCACGATTCCCATTCTTGAAGTGCCTCACACCTCTTTGTTAAGAGAATTTTTTGGAGGAAGCAGCTTCAGGTATTAATTAAAAATCAAAAATGGTAAGAAGAATTGCAAAGGTAGTATTTTATTCCCGTTATTCCCGCACAGATTTGACTCCGTCGATTTTCAATTCACGGATTCCACGGATTTTGAAAACATCCATTAAAAAAAATATGTCGTAAAAACCGGTTTATATTTTAAACGCGAAGACACAAAGTCACAAAGTTTAAATTCTTTGGGCCTTTGTGTCTTTGCATTTTCGCGTTTAAAGTATAAATGGCACTTAAGTGATCCCGCTTTTCATTTTCAATTTTCGATCGTTATCGAGAGACATTTCCATTCCCGTTCTTCGATTTTCTCCACTTCGGCTTTATATCGGTGTTGAACGGGGGATGCGGATTTGTTTATTTCTTCGACCGGGGCAGTAACGGTATAAATATTTTTGTCGGATGTCACGGAAACACCGGGATCGTTGTATGCCGGAAACACCAATGAATCGGCTTTCGGTAACGATTCTCCGACACAATCTTTGGTGGCGTAAAAGGCTCTTTCCCGGGATAGGTTCTCTTCCGGAGTGACGGCTTGTTCTTGCCGGATTTCGGAATTGCGATCCTTTTCATGGTTGCATTTCTTAAATTCCGTGAATACGACGAAAACAGCGGCGATCACGGCGCCGATTTTCAGATATTTCACGAAATCGCTATTTTTATTTTCATTCTCCTCCATATTGTTGATCCTGTTTAAAGGTTATAAAATCTTGATCACAAATAACCCGGCAGACTATTTTTCCTCCGCTGAATGTTGAGACTGCACCTCCACCTCCGAGATAATCTTTTGCACCTCTTTTTCCGTTTTATATAATTTTTCTTTGCATAAAGAAATCAATTGGGCCGCCGTACTCATTTTTTCACTCAGCTTATCGATGTCCAATGCATTGTTTTCGATTTCGACCAGGATTTTTTCCAATTGCTCCATTGCCTCGTTATAACTCAACTGTTTTTTTGCCATATCTGATGTTTGAATGTCATTTTCCGGAAAACGAAATTGTAAGCCTGTCCATTTTGCGACAAAAGGTGGAACAAACTTAAAGAATATTTTTCAAATTAAAAAATTCATCGCTAAAGCAGCGGACTGAATAATCGGACGACCGATTCGAAAAATTTTTGCATGCGCGGACGTTTTTCCCATTGATGCAAAGTAATGCGTTCGGAGCGGCTGATATCGTCCAGAAATTTATTTTTCAGCATTTCGGCAATCCCTTCGTCGTATATAAAAACATTGGCTTCGAAATTATGTTCGAAACTTCTGAAATCCATGTTGGTGGAACCGATGGTCGAAAAATAATCGTCGATCACCATCATTTTGGAATGCAAAAAACCGGTGCGGTAAAAATAAATTTTAACCCCCATTTTCAACACTTCCTTGATAAAAGAATGCGTCGCCGCACGTATAAATATCGAATCGGATTTTTCGGGAACCATCAGTCTCACGTCCACACCGCTGGTGGCGGCAAGTTGCAGAGCCATCAACAACGTTTCGGTCGGAAGAAAATAAGGCGTTTGGATGTAAGCATATTTTCGGGCGCCCGTTATAGCTTTGAGAAATCCTTGCAGAATTTCTTTCCAACGGCTGGTCGGTCCGCCGGCAACGACTTGAGTGTTGATGTTGCCCGTATTTTTCGAGGTCGGAAAATATTTCTTGTCGCTCAAAAAAGAATTTTCGGCTAAAGACCAATCAATCAGGAAAATGATTTGCAATCCGAGCACCGATTCTCCGTCAATCCGGACATGCATATCTTCCCAGGAGCCTCCCCATGGTGTACCGGAAATGTACCGGCTTGCGATGTTCATTCCGCCGATATAACCGATAAGTCCGTCGATAATCACTATTTTGCGGTGATTTCTGTAATTCATTTTGCCGGTGAAACTCGGAAAATGCACTTTCAAAAAGCTGTACACTTCGACGCCGCCGTCGGTCAGTTCACGAAAAAAACGTTTTTTAGTGTGCCAACTTCCCACATCGTCATAAATAACCCGGACTTCCACTCCGTTTTGCGCTTTTTCGATCAGAATGTTTTTCACCGTTTGTCCGATTTCGTCGTCGGAGAAGATATAATATTCTAAATGAATATGGTTTTCGGCATTTCTCAGGTCTTCGAACAAAGTTTCGAATTTTTCTTTACCGGAAGTGAAAATCCGAATGGAATTTCGAGAAAGCAGCGGGTATAGATTCCGGTCATACAGTTTGACGAGCCGGTCGTATTCAGGCTTTACTTCGGGCGCTTTTCCGAATAAATTCCGTCCCGAATTTAATTCCCGGAGTTTTTTAATCTCCTTTCTCGGTAAATATCGTCGTCGGATATCTTGTCCGAAAAAGAAATAAAAAATAAGGCCCAAAAACGGTAAAAAAATCAGAATTAAAATCCAGGAAATGGATTTGACCGGATTACGATTGGCGGAAATAACCACCACTACCGCACTGACAATGGTTGCGAAGTATAAAACTTCCCAAGCAATTTTTAATGTTTCCTTCGCACTTATAAATGAAATAATGAAATTCATGTTTTTCGAGTAACCGAATAGCCCGATAATCAGACATTTGATAACCGGTTGCCGGTCGGGTTATTCATTCGTTTTATGTGTTGCCTGCAAGTTCAGTTCTTTTTTGCGACATGCCGGAGAAAAGGAACAAGACAAAGTTACGATAATATTTCAATTTTATGACTATCTTTACCGGGTATTTGAAAATTATTCGAAGAGATCAGTCCTCAATTATTTAATCATTCAGTGAGTAAAAAAATGAAAAAACTAGTTGTTTTATGTATTACGGCAATCGCTTTGTACGCTTGTAACAGCAGTAAAACCGACAAAAATTCTTTCACCATCGAAGGAAAAGTTGTGCCTCGGGAAATAAACGGCAAAACGGTGTTTCTTCAAAAATTGGACGAAAAGACAAATTCATTTGTAAACATAGACAGTGTGATGATCAAAGACAGTGTTTTTGTTTTGAAAGGAAAAGCCGATACGGTGGGAATCGGGTCGTTATATATCGCCGATATGTTTGATATTCCGGTGGTACTTGAACCGGGAAAAATCAGGGTGTCAATTTCGCAAGATATGATTCCGTCTATATCCGGAACGGCTTTTAATGATTCGTTGCAGGCATTTTTTAACCGGATGAATGCATTGCAGGAAGAGAATAAAAATATTTTGAGCCGGTTTCCGCAAACCGAATTGACACCTGACCGGCAGGCCGAGTTAGATCAACAAATGGATGCCGTTTCCGAAAAATCCGATGCGGCGATTATTGCATTTTTGAAGAACAACATCAATAATCCGGCGGGAAAATATTTTGCAGCGGATTTTTTACCGATGTTTGAACCTGAAGTTCAGGAAGAATTATTGAGCGTTGCGGATGATCAATTTAAATCGTCGGAGAGAGTTCAAATGGCCATTGCCGAGCTGGAAGCCGTGAAAAAAATAATCGGAACGCCGTATAAAGATTTTGCATCATATACTTCCGGCGGCCGACAAGCGCATTTATCGGATTATGCCGGAAAAGGCAAATATGTGCTGGTCGATTTTTGGGCGTCGTGGTGTGTCCCCTGTCGTGTCGAAATGCCTGAATTGGCAGCTCTTTACGATAAATATAAAACCAAAGACTTTGAAATTGTCGGCGTGTCGTTGGATGAGAACAGCAAAAATTGGAACGACGCGATTGCCGGTATGAAAATGACATGGCCGCAACTATCCGATTTGAAAGAATGGAATTCGAGTGCGGCAAGGATTTATGATGTAAGAAGTATTCCTTTTACCGTACTGATCGATAAAGACGGCAAGATTATTGCAATGAAACTTCGGGGGACGAGACTGGCAAAAAAACTGGAAAAACTGCTGCAATAAACTGAAAATTGAAAGTTGAAAATGAATCCATTTTCAACTTTCAATTTTCAGTTTATATAGAATAAGCAATTTTTAGATATTAAACAAATTGATAATCAGCATAGTTATCATGGCATTGTTAAATAGATAATAGATATAGACAACCCTTGTTTTGTAGTTCCCTCAACAGCCCGATAATCATCTGATCTCTGCCTTTATCCGCTTATTTCAGGGGATTTTATCGACATTTATTGTATTTAATAAGGGTAAGACCGGGTTGCATTGTATCGGCTGTTAAGCTACTAAAGGGACTTTTAGAAGATAAAGTTTTTATTTTAAATCTATATAAGTATGGTGGAAAAAATAGGTTATATTTTAAACGCCAAGTCGCCAAGGTGAAAAGACGCGAAGTTTAAAATCTTTGCGGCTTTGTGTCTTTGCATCTTCGCGTTTAAAATAATTTAAATTAAATTTTGCCGGGTACTTAAGATTAACAATACCGTTATTATTTAATCAATATAATGTCTGATTTTCAAAAAGGAGGAGGGAGAGATTTTCTCCGTCAAAGGCGGCGTATGAAAAATGAGAAATCCAATCGCCCAAAATGATGATGCGGGAATTTTCGGCAAGCATTAAATCAAGCAGGATGTGTCGATGTCCGAAAATAAAAAAATGAATATCCGGATGCGTTTTTAAATATTCTTTTGAAAAAAGGACGAGAAATTCGTTGTTTTCACCTAAGTAAGGAATGTTTTCTCCGTTTTCCCGGCTGTGATTCGACCATGCGTGTGCCATTCCGATTGCCCACCGCGGATGAATGCAGGAAAAAAGCCGTTGGCAAAAGCGGTTGTGAAAAAGACTCCGGACGATTTTAAAAGACTTGGATTTGTCGGCCAATCCGTCACCGTGCGCCAAAAAAAAGTTTTTTTCGCCGAGCCGGATTTCTTCGGGTTTTTTATGAACGATGACACCCAATTCCTTCGGAATATAATCGAAAATCCAGATGTCGTGGTTGCCGGTGAACCAATGGATTTCTATTCCCGAATCGGTAAGCTCGGCCAGTTTTCCGAAAAAACGGACAAATCCGCGAGGCACCGTTTTTTTGTACTCAAACCAAAAATCGAGCATGTCGCCCATGAAATATACGGCCGCAGCATCGTGTTTGATAAAATCCAGCCACCGTACCAACTTTTTTTCGTGTTCTTTCGGATTTTGAATGGAGCGGGCGCCCAAATGTGCATCGGAAGCAAAATATATTTTTTTTGTCGACATGAATAACTCGTAACCGGTTATAAAAATCCTAATTCCAATTTGGCTTCGTCACTCATCATGTCTCTGTCCCATGCCGGTTCAAACACCAAATCGACTTTCACGCTTTTTATGCCGTCCACCGATTCTACTTTCATAATCACATCTTCCACGATAAAATCGGTCACCGGGCAATTGGGCGCTGTAAGCGTCATTTGTATCACGACATTTTTCTCGTCGTCGATGTCCACATCGTAAATCAGTCCCAAATCATATACATTGACGGGAATTTCGGGGTCGTAAACCGTTTTTAAAACAGCGACGATCTTCTCTTCCGTTTCCAAAAAATTCTTTTCCATGATTGCGAATATTTATAAATCAAGCACAAAGATACGAATAATCAGGTAACGAGCGTCAGCTCTGCCTGATGGCAACGTGTTTGTTGTATGCCGTATGTTGAAATTCCTTCCCTTGATTAATTGACTAAACAGACTGGCTTTCTTTCGGTTATTCGTTATCTTTGCGGCATGGAAATAATTTACGAAGATAACCATATCATTGCCGTTAACAAATCCTGTTCGGAAATTGTGCAGGGAGACAAAACGGGAGATGTTCCGTTAAGTGAAACGATCAAACAATGGTTGAAGGAAAAATACAATAAACCCGGTCATGTTTTTGTCGGGGTTACACATCGTTTGGACCGACCGGTGAGCGGAATCGTTCTTTTTGCGAAAACAAGTAAAGCACTCGCCCGGTTGAATGATATGTTAAAAAACGGCGAAATCAAAAAAACGTATCGGGCAATCGTAAAAAAAATGCCGCCGAACCGGGAAGACGAATTGATCCATTATTTAGTTCGTAACGAAAAACAAAATAAATCGTATGCCTATGACACGGAAAAACCCGGTTCGAAAAAAGCGGAGCTGTATTATCGGGTGATCGGCAAATCAGATCGTTATTTTTTGCTCGAAATAGAATTGAAAACAGGACGCCATCATCAAATCCGCTGTCAATTGTCCAAAATCGGATGTCCCGTCAAAGGCGATTTAAAATACGGATCCGAACGCTCGAACAAAGACGGCGGAATCAGTTTGCATGCTTACCGCATTTCATTCATTCATCCGGTATCGAAACAAATGATCAATCTTGAAGCGCCATTGCCGGAAGATAAGTTGTGGAGGAGTTTCAATTTATTATGACACAAGCGGCCGTTCGAGTCGGCATTTTAACCGGCAAAGAAATAGCTTTCATTTTTACCGGAAATTACTCGCTTTCCGGAGTGGAAATAACTACCGGTCACTTTTTTTCAGTCCGGTATGATCACGGCGAAATCCTTTTTCAGGGGAAAAAATATAAAGAACTTTTGTTTAAAGCGTTGAATCGGGAAGCTGCATTCCTGTTGCAGAATGTCACCATCGGGGTGACTTTCCATTGGGAGCGGAAAGTCGATCAGCTGTTTTCGGGGGATTTGAAGATTATTCTTTCGGGAGAAACGGTCACCGCAGTGAATATCGTGCCGGTGGAAGATTATTTGGTCAGCGTGATTTCTTCGGAAATGAGTTCGACTGCATCGCCGGAATTTTTGAAAGCGCATGCAGTAATTTCCCGCGGTTGGCTTTTGGCTCAAATCAATAAAAATAAGCCGGAAAAGACTGAAGAAATCTCATTCTCGTCGTTGGTTCGGAATGACAACGAATACATCCGTTGGTATGACCGGGAAGATCACGAACTTTTTGATGTCTGTGCCGATGATCATTGTCAACGGTATCAGGGCATTTCGCATATTTTGTCGCCCAAAGCGGAGCAGGCCGTGCATGACACGTGCGGACAAGTTCTGACGTATGATCATCAAATCTGCGATACCCGGTTTTCGAAATGTTGCGGCGGAATGACGGAAGAATTTCAATCTTGTTGGGAGCCGGTCAAGCATCCTTATTTAATCGCTTTGCCGGATAAAAATCCGGATTCGGGAGAATCGGTTTCCGATCTGTCGGATGAGGATCATGCCCGGATTTGGATCGAGTCTTCTCCCGAAGCATTTTGTAATACTTCGGATGAAACTGTCTTGAAGCAGGTGTTGAAAGATTACGATCGGGAAACCACGTCGTTTTATCGATGGAAAGTCGAATATGACCGGGAAGAATTAGCCGGACTTATATCTCGTCGTTCGGGAATCGATTTCGGAACCATTATCGATTTAATCCCGGTGGAAAGAGGAAAATCCGGACGTTTGGTCAAATTGAAAATCGTCGGAACGAGAAAAACATTGATCGTGGGAAAAGAATTGGAAATAAGGCGGATATTATCCGAATCGCATCTTTACAGTTCAGCATTTATCATTGAAAAAGAAAGCATAACCGATCACCTTCCGCAAAAATTTATACTCAGGGGAGCCGGTTGGGGACATGGCGTGGGGTTGTGTCAAATCGGTGCGGCCGTGATGGGCGAAAAAGGGTACCGATATGATGAAATACTCCGGCATTATTTTCCCGGAACAACGATCGAAAAAAGGTATTGAACGAGAAATATTTTTACCTTTGCACTTCTTTAAAAAAGCGTATAACGATAACCATTAACATGAATATTCAGCAAATTGTTTCTTCAGGCATTCGAAAAGCATTGGAGGCTTTATATCAATTGCAGATACCCGAGTCTCAAATTCAAGTGACGAAAACGAAAAAAGAATTTGAGGGACATTTGACCTTTGTTGTTTTTCCTTATCTGAAAGCATCCCGAAAAAATCCGGAAGAAACGGCCCGGGAAATCGGCAATTATCTGCAAGAACAGGTAACCGAAATTTCCGGGTTCAATGTCATCAACGGTTTTTTGAACGTTCATGTGGCGCCTGAAGTATGGATAAAGGCGTTGAACGAGATTTCAGCCGACAACCGGTACGGAATTGTGGAAGCCGGAGACGATGCGCCGCTGGTCATGATCGAATATTCTTCTCCGAACACCAATAAGCCGTTGCATTTGGGACATATGCGCAATAATCTGTTGGGATTCAGCCTTGCCGAAATCAAGAAAGCCGCCGGGAATAAAGTCGTGAAAACCAATCTCGTAAATGACAGAGGAATTCACATTTGTAAATCGATGCTGGCTTGGAAAAAGAAAGGGGAAGGCGTAACACCCGAATCGTCGGGCAAGAAAGGCGACCATTTGGCAGGCGACTTTTATGTTCTTTTCGACCGGTGCTATAAGGCCGAATTGTCCGATTTGCAAAAAAACGGGTTAAGCAAGGAAGAAGCCGAAGCAAAATCCGAATGGATGTCCGAAGCCCGGGAAATGCTCAGAAAATGGGAAGCCGGAGATTTGGAAACCGTCGCTTTGTGGGAAAAAATGAATTCGTGGGTATATGCGGGATTCGACGAAACGTATAAAAAAATGGGAGTCGATTTCGATAAAATCTATTACGAATCGCAAACGTACATCGACGGGAAAGAAAAAGTATTGGAAGGACTTCGCAAAGGAATTTTCTACAAGAAAGAAGATCAATCCGTTTGGGCGGATTTAACCGGTGAGGGTCTTGATCATAAACTGCTTTTGCGCGGAGACGGCACTTCCGTTTACATGACGCAAGACATCGGTACGGCCAAACAGCGTTTTGACGACTATCCCATTAATGAAATGATTTATGTGGTGGGGAATGAACAAAATTATCATTTTCAGGTGTTGTCCGTGTTATTGGATAAATTGGGATTTGATTGGGGGAAAAGCCTGATCCATTTTTCATACGGCATGGTCGAACTGCCCGAAGGAAAAATGAAATCGCGCGAAGGGACGGTTGTCGATGCCGATGATCTGATGGCTGAAATGATCCGGACAGCGGAGGAAACCTCACGGGAGCTCGGCAAATTGGATGAGTGTACACCCGAAGAAGCCGGGAAAATCATCGAAATGATCGGCATGGGAGCCTTGAAATATTTTATATTAAAAGTCGATCCGCGCAAAAACATGGTGTTCAACCCGAAAGAATCCATTGATTTCAACGGTAACACCGGCCCGTTCATCCAATACACACATGCCCGTATTTGCTCCGTTCTTCGTAAAGCGGCTGAACAAAACATTGCGATTCCCGGGCAAATTTCGAACCCGGTCGAATTGTCGGAAAAAGAAGAAAATTTGATTCGGTTGTCAGTCGAATTTCCTCAAATCGTACAAGAAGCAAGCGATGAATGCAACCCGGCGCTTATCGCCAACTACATCTACGATCTGGTAAAAGAATACAACCAGTTTTATCATGATTATTCCATTTTGCGGGAAGAAAAAACCGATGTGAAGTTATTCCGGCTGATGTTATCCCGAAACATCGCAAAAGTAATCAAAACCGGGATGAGCCTGTTGGGTATTGATGTCCCGCAAAGAATGTAATTAAAAATTTAATTGTTACATATTGTAACTCGTAACTGAAAAAAAATATGCTTACTCTGAAAGTTATTACCGAGAATCCCGAAAAAGTGATTCAATGTTTGTCCAAAAAGCACTTTGCCGGTCATCAGATCATCCATGAAGTGTTGGAACTGGACCGGAAAAGACGTTCTACACAGAATGTTTTAGACCGTAATCTTGCCGAATTGAATATCATTTCCAAATCGATCGGACAATTGATGAAGGAAGGGAAAAAAGAAGAAGCGGATGCGGCCGGAAGTAAAACGTCGGTTTTGAAAGAAGAAGCCAAACGCTGCGAAGAAGAATTGAAAAATACGGAAGTCGAATTGCAGACACTGTTGATGCAAATACCGAACCTGCCTTCGGATTCGGTTCCCGAAGGAAAGACTGCCGAAGACAACGTGGTGGAAAAAACGGGAGGAATATATCCCGTTTTGGATTCGGATGCTTTACCGCATTGGGAATTGGCAAAAAAATACGATCTGATTGATTTTGAATTGGGCGTGAAAATCACCGGAGCGGGTTTTCCGGTTTACAAAGGAAATGGAGCCCGTCTGCAACGGGCTTTGATTAATTTCTTTCTGGACAATGCACGCGATGCCGGTTATTTGGAAGTGCAGCCGCCTTACGTGGTAAATGCGGCGTCCGGTTACGGAACGGGTAATTTGCCGGATAAAGAAAGTCAAATGTATTATTGCTTCGAAGACGATTTATATCTGATTCCGACGGCGGAAGTGCCGGTAACCAATATTTACCGGAATGTTATTTTGAATGAAACGGATCTGCCGATTAAAAATACTGCTTATTCGGCTTGCTTTCGTCGTGAAGCCGGTTCTTACGGAAAAGATGTTCGCGGATTAAACCGCCTGCACCAGTTCGATAAAGTGGAAATTGTGCAAATTGCGCATCCCGATGAATCGTATAAGGTACTGGACGACATGGTGAATTATGTGGAAAGTCTGGTGCAAAAGCTGGAAATGCCTTACCGTATTTTACGGTTATGCGGAGGAGATATGAGTTTTACGTCGGCGTTGACGTTCGATTTCGAAGTATATTCGGCCGCCCAGCAACGTTGGTTGGAAGTCAGTTCCGTGTCGAACTTCGAAAGTTATCAAGCCAACCGGTTGAAATGCCGTTTTCGTTCGCCGGATAAAAAAACACAACTTTGCCACACGTTAAACGGCAGCGCACTCGCTTTACCCCGAATTGTCGCCGCCTTATTGGAAAACAACCAAACACCCGAAGGCATCCGCATCCCCAAAGTGTTAGTGCCATACACAGGCTTTGAGAGGATATTTTGAGAGGATATAAAGAATTGCATTGAAGGAAAAGATGTGTTTTTGGCTCTGAAAGAGCAAAATCAATAGCGCAGGACATCGCTTTGCGGGTATAAATCAAGCGGATATCGGAAGCCCTGAAAGGCTTTCTGTTTATTTTCGTCTTTTCCGTCAACAGGGCGATGACTTGCGTTAATGATTTAAGGCTTTCAGTTTTTGCTTTAGATGCACGGCAACCGGGTAACCGGCAACCGGTTTATCGACATCGTGGCGCCGCAATAGGTAGAGACGTGGCATGCCGCGTCTCTACGATTTCACAATTTACAATTTGTTGAAATGTGCCGTCAGGCACCGGATATCGGTAGAAAAATGTTGACGGCACCGGCCGGCGTGCCGTCAGGTACGCAATATAAAGAGGAACGAACAAAAATAAATCACATTTTCTGACGGCACAAAACAGCGGGTTTTCTTAATATTTCTACCGACATTTTGTCCCTGACGGGCCGGGGGGTGAAGGGGTGGTATTTTTCTACCGATATAATGTCCCTGACAGGACAAAAAAGGACGAATATTTTTTGAAACATTGACACATTTTTTACATCTGCCTGCAGGGAGGGCCGGGCATAACATCCGATAATCATTTAATTTTTTAAAAACTTTTTTTCTTTCGCCGTGGCGGACATGTTGTCCGTCTGCCTGTTTATTCAAAAGGACTTGCAGTCCGGCTTCCACAAAAATACCTTTTTTAAAACTGATAAATAAAGAATGATTTTTGTTTTTAATTGAATCATATTTTTTCTATCGGACAACATGTCCTTTTGAATAGAATA